>Ga0255348_1000079_pt1 | contig 52366 bp, 41 predicted proteins | sample CBST25v5metaG_FD_189945 | JGI IMG/M metagenome (GOLD analysis project Ga0255348, IMG submission 189945) | Peat soil microbial communities from Stordalen Mire, Sweden - C.B.S.T-25.v5 | ecosystem: Environmental > Terrestrial > Soil > Wetlands > Peat | place: Sweden: Norrbotten County, Stordalen... | reverse complement strand
GCTTCCAGCCCAACCAGGTTGGAGCGCTTGCCGGTAATGAAGCTGTCGATGCCACGTACGGTCTCACCGCGCTCGAGCAAGGCCGCGGCGATCGAACGTCCGATAAAACCTGCCACTCCGGTTACAAGATAGTTTGACAAGAAAAACCTCCTGGCGAAGCCTGTTTCGGCCAAGGCACAGCCTATGGTTCACAAAGAAAAGGATACTACGGCTGGTATGAATAAATTATTGCTTCACCGCCATGTGGCTTGCGCGGGATTTGGCTCTACAATCAAAAACATGATTACTGCGCCTGAAGGCCGGCTGGCCGGCCTCAAACAAAAGATAGAGTCCCGGGAAGCCCGCATCGGCATCGTTGGGATGGGATATGTAGGCCTGCCGCTTGCGCTGCTCTACAGCAGTCAGCGATTCCAGGTAACCGGCTTCGACATCGAACCGCGAAAAGTGGCGACGCTCAACTCCGGCGGATCGTACATTGTGCGCATTCTCCCCAGCGAGATCCAAGAAGCGCAAAAGGCGGGCTTCCGCGCCACGTCGGATTACGCGGAGATCGAGCAGATGGACGCGGTCATCATCTGCGTTCCCACTCCGCTCAACGAATACCACGAGCCCGACCTGAGCTATATCACCGAGACGGTCAAGTCGATTGCGCCGCACCTGCGCAAGGACCATCTAATCGTGCTCGAAAGCACGACCTATCCGGGCACGACCGAAGAGGTTGTGGTGCCGCTGCTGGAGGCGGGCAACAAGCACGGGCTGAAGGTGGCGCACGCCCCAGGCGAAGCCGGAGTTTATGTTGCCTTTTCGCCCGAGCGCGAGGACCCTGGCAACGAGACCGTGGCCCGGCATGACATCCCCAAGGTCATGGGCGGATGCAACGCGGAATCCACGGAACTGGCCGCGACTCTCTACGGCTCCATCTTTCACCGCGTGGTGCCGGTCAGCAGCCCCGCCGTGGCAGAGATGACCAAGCTGCTCGAAAACATCTACCGCTGCGTCAACATCGCGCTGGTCAACGAGTTGAAGCAGCTCTGCATGAAGATGGGCATTGACATCAACGAGGTAATCGACGCGGCCAAGACCAAGCCCTTCGGTTTCCAGGCCTTCTATCCCGGCCCCGGCTTGGGCGGTCACTGCATTCCCATCGATCCGTTTTATCTTTCGTGGAAGGCGCAGCAGTTCGACTTCCGCACGCGCTTCATCGAGCTGGCAGGCGAAATCAATACCGCCATGCCTCACTTTGTCCTGGAACAGCTCACCTCAGGCCTCAACGAGCAGCGCAAAGCCCTGAAGGGATCGAAGGTGCTGGTGCTGGGCGTGGCCTACAAGCGCGACATCGACGACCTGCGCGAGTCGCCCTCGCTGACCATCATTGAGCTGCTGCGCGAGAAGGGCGCGGTGGTCGCCTACAACGACCCTTACTTCCCCACCGTGGGCCGCGGACGCCACTACGACCTGAACATGACCAACACGCCACTCGACAACCTGGGCCAATATGACGCCGCAGTCATCGTCACCGACCACTCCGACTACGACTACAAGGCCATCGTCGAGCAGTCGCAACTGGTTGTGGACACCCGCAACGCGACCAAGGGGATCAACTCGCCGAAGATTGTGCGCTGCTAAGGAATCGTTCTCAGACCGCTTCCTATCGTACCTTCAGATTCGTGGGCGTCCCATCCTTTCACCAGATACAAAGCGAAAGGATGGGATGTTTCGTCCTGAAAGGTGCATTCCACGCTCTTCTTCCCTTGCAATAGCAGCCTTCCCCGGTCTCATAACAGATCAGCTTCTGCGGCAACAATTTCGAGGCTTGCTCAGTGTTCACTCATGTTACGGCCTGCATAATCGGTATCACTCCGGAATGTTTTCCAATACTCGACGCTCAACTGCCTTGGGAAGTAAAAGAGGAAGTCTCAGCGCAGCCGCAAACAAGAGGACGTGTAAAACGCAAAGAAGAAGAAACGCCGCGGTAAACGGCCCAAGCGCCGCGTTGTGCATATCGGCTGCCGCCAATCTCCATCCCAGGAACGTCGCACACAGAGTCGTTAGGGTCGGTCCCCCAAGGCGCTGAATGATATTCAGAGCTGTCGTCGCCATCGGCAGTTCCTCTCGCCTGACCGAAGCGTAAGCCGATGCTATCGACGGCATACCGACTGCGCTCAAGCCCATGCCCCGGATAAAGAGTGCGAACGCGAGTACACCGAGAACCAGTCCGTGGCTTGCCAGGTAGAGAAAGGGCAGCGTCCCGGCAAACGCCAGAAGCGCTCCACCAGCCGAAACTTTGCGAATGCCGAAGCGCTTCGTCAAGGTGCCCAGGAACGGATAGCAACACATCATCCCCAGGCCAAGCGGAGCCAGCAGCCAGCCCGCCGCGCTGGGTGACAGACCGCAGGCGCGGATCAGATAGATCGGAATCAGCATCTGACCGGAAAACGCGATTCCATTTGCCATGAACTGCGTGACAACGGAGGCGGAGAAGACTTTGCTCTTGAACAAGCGAAGGTCGATCAGAGATCTGTCTCCCTTTTTTGCGGCGGTCGAAAAGAACGTCGTAAGCAGAGCAATGGAGACAACGAGGGCCCCAAGACCGATACGATTGCCGAGATGATCCGAGCCATAGAGGAAGAGCACCAATCCGGGCGACAACAGCGCCAGTCCAACCAGATCGAGTTCCCGCGGCCTCAGTTCTTCATGATCTTTGGGCAGGATGAGAACAGCCAGCACAACTGCCAGTATGCCGACTGGAAGATTGACCAGAAAAAGCCAGCGCCAGGAAGCGTATTGCAGGATCGCTCCGGCGATCACCGGGCCAAGAATCGGCGCGAACAGAATCGGCACAGCGGCATAGCCCATCACGCGCACCATGTGCTTTCCCGCATGGCGCGCCATCATCATCTGCGCCATCGGAGCCAGCAATCCTCCGCTCATCCCTTGCAGCACGCGGAACCCGACCAGCGAGTTAGCCGACCAGGAACAGGCACACAGCGCCGATGAAAGAGTGAATACCGAGAAGCACCATAAATACAGTGCCTTGGCCCCGATCCGATCCACCAGCCAGCCGTTTAGCGGAAGCATCAGCGTGAGCGCCAGAAGATAACCGCTCGTCACCCACTGAATTGCCGCAAGGCTGCTATGCAACTCCACGGCGAGGGTCGAGAGAGAAACATTCACGACCGTCGCATCAAGTTGAGCGAGAAACGAGCCGAGCACGACGACGGATGAGATCTTCCAAATGGCCGGATCGAGCCGGTCACTCTGGCTGGACGGAACAGGTGAAATGTCTTTCACCGTGTCCCTCGCGCATCTCCGGGAGAATTGCCGCCGTTGAACCGTCCGAAGCCCCACGCACTGAACGCGCCGGCGAATAGAATGCCCAGGCCCAAGGCGACGATATGCGTTGCGGAGCGCAAATCAAAGTTTCCAACACGGCAGACAAGCAGATAGCCAACAACCAGGTTGAAGAATCCCCAAAGCACATTTACGGTCGAGGAGGAACGCCCCTCGCCGGGTGGTTTCGCAAAAGGACTTTGAAAGGGACGTCCCATCATGCCACTTACAAAATGTGGAACCGCATTTGCAAAGATAACGCCACCAAAGAAGTAAGACACAGAGTGAACCCAGTTCATAGCCAACCGCTCCTTTTCTTCGTTATTAATCCGGCAACTCAATATTGCCAGGGTGCCCCATCCATTTCCGCGTTTTTTGCGGAAATGGGTGGGAATACGATGTCACTGTTTTCTTGCCGGATCAATAGTCGAACCCAATTCTTCCGCCGGTACATTCAAGCACGGGTGCTGTCGAGCAGAGCAACGATCTCTAAAGTTGTGCCGGTTTCACCCAGACGAGGAAAGATCCGCGTGATGCTGTTGCTGTGGGCGTCAAGGCTCCTATCGGTCATGGCGTCAACGGCGAGCGTGACGTTGAAGCCGTGCTCGTGCGCCTGGCGCGCGGTTGATTCCACTCCAATGCTGGTGGTGACTCCGGCGATCACGACCTGCGTAACACCAAGCTTTTTCAGATATTCATCGAGACCGGTGTTCGTGAATGCTCCCCAGGTCCGCTTCGTAACCGTATGGTCTTCCGGCTGCCGGTTCAGTTCAGGGACAAGATCGGTCCAGCCGGCATGAAACTCTCCGCTTGGGCGAGCATGCTCCGTCCGCCCCGGTGCTCCACCCCCCACGTTGACGAGCACCACCGGCAGGCGATGGCGGCGGAATGCGTCAGCCAGCGCGGCTGCGTGCTTTACGACCTCGCCGATCGGATGGACGGATGGATTCGTCACAATGCCCTTTTGCAGATCGATGACGATAAGAGCGGTATTGGGGTCAAGAGCGGTGATTGCCATAGAGTTCTCCTTGTCGGGCGTGACAGATCAGTTGTAAGTTCGCCAGCGCGTCTGTCTATGAATCAGCGAGGCGCTTGAGCAGTTCCAGGGCAGTAGCAAGCTCTTTTTGCTCTGAGGGTGAGAGTTTGGTTTGGATGGCGCGGAACAGCCAACCCTCCTTCGCCGCCCGAGTGGCCTTGATCAGCTCCCGGCAGGTATCTGTGAGTGACAAGATGGTTCTCCGTCCGTCGAGGGGGTCGGATGAGCCTATCACGAGTCCAGCAGCCTCAAGCGTGGCAACCGTGGCGCCCATGGATTGCTGTCGCACACCTTCTGCCCGCGCCAGAGCGCTCACCGTCGCGGGGCCATCGCGTTCCAGGCGGATGAGTACAGAGATTTGAGACCAGGTGAAGTTACCCGGTTGAGCCTGCTCACGCATCCGATTTCTCAGTTGGCTGATGAGAAGACGTAGTTCTCCTGCAAGAGTCAACGCCCGTGCACTGCTCGAATTACTCTTCTGTTTGCTCACAAATCAGCTCTAGCATATAGAAAGGTAAACTGCACAGTTTTACTTTATGATTGCTGAAATCCAAAGTAACTGGCATATACACCGCGCCTTCAACCGCCTCTGGGTGCAAATCGCAACGCGCTCATCGAGGAACGGATTCATCTCGGAATGCCGCCTTACCGGAGGAAAACGAACAATCCGGCAGGTGGCCCGGGGCCCGGGGTGTGGGTTCATCCACTAAGACTGGGTGCCCCAGGTGCCTCGCGAGCGAGCGGGGGCACCCTCTGTGTGGTGTGGAAAAACCATCGAGATCGGGGCCACCCGCCCACCCGTCCAACGAGCGGAGAAAATGTTCATTGTTTCCCAGCTTTCAAATACGGGGGGCGGGATACGGCGGCGGCGATGCTACTCTATCCACACCATGCGAGTTATTTGCGTTCTTGCTCTGTCTCTGACGGCCTTGCTGCCGGTCCTCGCCCAGACAGTGGCCAACCCTGTACCGGGTCTGCCGAAAAACCCTCGTGAAGTCTTTGCGGCTGCCGCTCCGTTTTATGACTTTAGTTCACCGGACTTGAAGCCTTGGCATCTGAGGGCTACCTATCAGCTTTACGACGAAAAGGGCAAGCCCGCTGAGCAGGGGACCTATGAATACTGGTGGGCCTCGCCACTGGTCCATCGCAGCACTTGGACGCGGCCCGACGCGACATATACGGATTGGTATATGGCCGACGGTAGTTACGCCTACGAGTCGACGGGCGAACCGATGAATCTGTTTGAGCATAATTTGCAGGCAGCTTTGCTTTCGCCTTTGCCAAGTCCCGCCGATCTGGCCCCGGCGAAGGTTCGTTTGGATGACGAAGGCGTGACAGAGAATGGACCAAATGGACCTTGCTTCACGGTTGTTCCGATGGTTAAGCATGATGAAGCGATGGAGCAACCCGAACAGGGACCGTTTCCTACCTATTGTTTCGACTCTCAAAAGCCATTACTGCGAAGCGTCTACTCCTTTGAACGGGTCCTTACACAGTTCGGCGAAATATTCCAGATGCAAGGCAAATCCATTGCTCGCGAGGTGAGCATCATCGAGGGAAAGCATCAACTCCTTACCGCCAAAGTAGAGGCAGTCGACCAGATCAGCGCATCCGACCCGGCCTTGACGCCTACCTCTTCCGCCGCGCGTACCGATCTTGCTTTCATCGGGCTCAGTAATCTCAATCAGGTCGAGATCAGAAGAGAAGTAATGGTTGGCCTCCTAATCAAGAAGGTGACGCCTAGCTATCCGAAGATAGCCAAGACGGCGCGCATTCAAGGCAAGGTCGTTCTAATTGCCACTATTGGAACCGATGGAAAAATTCACAATCTTCGAGTAGTCTCCGCACCTTCGGCAATGCTGGCGAATTCTTCGTATCAGGCCGTTTCGCAGTGGGAGTACAAGCCCTATATGCTGAAAGGGCAGCCGGTACCAGTGGATACGACGATCAATGTGATTTTTGCACTCGGAAAATAACTGCTCGATTTTTCGCTGTAAGAAAAGGGCCAGCCGTTTTCGGCTGGCCCTTGGTGTTTCTGGGTGCAATTTGCGTCTTAGATTCTGACCGAAGCGGCGCGGGGAGAAATTCCGCTGAGCTCGGCGGCGCGGGCTTCGGCGTAGGCTGCGGCCCCGGCCAGCGCGGCGCGGCTCTCCAGGATGACGCGCACCGGCATGTTGATGAGCAACTGGCTCAGGCGGCCCTTGTCGGTGAAGGCCTTCATGAACGTGCCATCCTTGAGCTTTTCAAGGATGCGGGGCGCGATGCCGCCGCCGATGTAGACGCCGCCCACGGAAAGCAGCTTGAGAGCCAGGTTGCCGGCCTCGGAGCCGTAGGCGGAGACGAACATATCCAGCGCCTTTTCGCAGATCTCGCTCTTGGCCGCGAGGGCCAGTTCGGTAATCACGGCATTGGGATCTTCCGTCGAGATGCGTTCGGCCAGCCAGGCCGGCTCGTCGATGCCGCGCACTTCGCGCAGAAACTCGTAGATATTGGTCAGGCCCATGCCGCTGACCACGCGCTCATAACTGATGCGCCCGTTGTACTTCTGCTTGAGAAAGCGCAGCAGGTCGATCTCGTCTTCATTGCGCGGCCCAAAATCGGTGTGGCCGCCCTCGGAGGGATAGGGAGTGTGGCTGCGGCCGTTCCAGATCAGCAGGCCCTCGCCCAGCCCGGTTCCGGCAGCGAGCAGGGCGCGATTGCCGATCTGGCTGGCGTCGCCCTCGCTGAGCGTATAAATCTGGTCGGCGGCCAGCTCGGCCACGCCGTAGCCATTGGCCTCCAGGTCGTTGATCAGGAAGACGTGGGTAATGCCCAGGCTGACAGAAAGCTCGCGGCTGTCCAGAGTCCAGGGCAGGTTCGTGAGGCGCAAACGGCCGTCGCGCACCGGGCCGGGCACGCCAAAACAGGCCGCCGTGACCTTGTCCGCGCTAAGAAACTCTTTTACGATCTCTTCCAGGCCGGAGTATTCCTTGGCCGGATACCGCTCGTCGCGGGAGTATTGAAGTTTTCCATTAATAAAGTCATACAGCGCCAGGTGAACCTTGGTGCCGCCTACATCGCCGGCCAAAATCATCTTTCTCTCTCCAAAACCCCACAGCCTTCCTCGTCGGTCGGAGGTAACAGCGCAGCTGCGGCCTTATCCAGAATGAGTGTAAGTATACCGCTTGAGGGCCATATCAGTTGACTGGGCAGCCGTTCCGGATCCAGCGGCCCGGTCAGAACTTCCTTTAGAACGGCAGCCTTCTGCTGGCCGGAGACCACGAAAAAGACCGAACAAGCGTGGTTGATGACCGGCCAGGTGAGTGTAATGCGCCAGGCATCCTTCTGCGGCACCCGGTTGGCGGCCGCCAGGCGGCCAAACTCGTGGAGGGCCTCGGTGTGCGGAAACAGCGAGGCGGTGTGACCGTCATCGCCCATCCCCAGGGCCACCAGATCGAAGCGCGGAATGCCTGCATCCTCAAGGTGGAAGCTGGTGCGCAGTTCCGACTCGTAGCGGAGGGCAGCCGCCTCCGGCTCCAGCTCGCCCTCAATGCGGTGGATCTGGCATGGGTGCAGAGGAACACGGTCCAGCAAGGCCTCGCGGGCCATGCGGTAGTTGCTTTCGGCATTGTCTGGAGGAACGCAGCGTTCGTCGACCCAATAGAGGTCGAGCTTATCCCAGGGCATGCGCGAACTCCACGGCTGGCAAGAGTCGGCGAGCGTCTCAAAAACGGCTTTTGGCGTGGACCCGCCGCTGATGGCGATCCGCGCGCGCCCCTGCGCCTCCGCTGCTTCCCCGGCCATCTCGACAACATACTGCGCCGCCCGGCGGGCCAGCGCCGCCGCATCCGGTTCCACATAGTATTTGATCTGCAGCTTCCTGACCGCGCTCATGTCTAGCCTCTGACCTCTTCACCAGGCTCAACGGTAGCACGAACGCCCGATGAAGTTGTGGCAAATTGATGGGTTGAACAGGCTCCGGAAAACTCCATCCGGAGGGAGGCGGGGAGTTTAGCCCCGGAAGAACGTCTTGCGCCAATTTTGCCCAATAAAGGGGCCTTTTTTCGCAGCCTCTGAAACCCTCTTTTGAAACCCTGAGCAGATCCAGCGCTTACTTGCCCAGATAAGCCCGGTACTGCGCCTCAAGAATGCCGGCGGCGCGGGCCAGGGCCAGCTTCGCCAGGTTGTACTGGTAAAGGCTTTCGACCATATTGCTCTCGGCCGAGGCCAGCGTGGCCTGCGCGGTGACCAGGGGCAGGTTGTCGTCCACGCCGGCGTTGACGCGGTCGGTTTCGTCGGCCAGGGCGCGGGTGGCCAGATCGACGTTGGAGCGGGCAACTTCAACCAGCCTGGCCGTGGCGTTCACGTCCAGCAGCGCGGAGCGCACCTGCTGGTCGATTTGGCCGCGCATGTCGGCGAGTTGAGCATTGGCGGCGTCCAGATGGGCCTGTGCTGCCTCCGTGTCGCCGCGCAGCCTGGCCTCGCGGAAGAGCGGGAAGCTCAGCGTGCCCACCGCGGCCATGTTCCCGTGCGAGCCGACGCCGCCCACCTGGCTGACGCCGTAGTAGCCGCCAAAGCTGAGGCTGGGCAGCCGCTGGCCGCGATAGGCCGCGTGAACTGCCTTCAGCGCAACAGCCTGGCTTTGCAGGCTCTGGTAATCCTGGCGGCTCTTGTACGCAACAGCGCGAAGGTCTTCGACCGAGAGCGCGGCCAGCTCACTGTAAGGAGCAGGGTCGGTGAGGGCAATTTTCTGGCCGGGGTCCACCCCGATCTCACGCTTGAGCAGGATGAGGTTCTTTTCGAAGTTGTTCTGGGCGGAGATGAGAGCCTGCTGCTGGGCCTGAAACTGGACTCGCGCCCGCAGTTCGTCCAGGTTGGCCGCGGTTCCGGCCTCGTGGGCTTCGTGTGCGTGGTTGAGCAGCAACTGGTCGGCCGCTTCAAGAGCTTTGGCGTTGTCCACCTCGCTGGAGGCGGCAAGGGCATGCAGATAGGCCGAGGCCACCTGCTGCACCACCTCGTCGCGCGCTGACATCCTGGCGAAATAGGCGGCGCGTTCCGCCGCGCCTGCCGCCTTCCACATGGCAAAGACCGGGACAGAAAAAAGCATCTGGCCGTAGTGAATCTGGCCCTCGGTCAGCTCGTCGCGGGTAATTTCCGAAACTCCGGTGAGCCCGAAGCTTTTCATGACACCGGAACTGAAGCCGTCCGCGACCAGATTTTGCTGGTGAACCCCGGTATCGCCGGTAAGCGTGATCGTGGGCAAAAAATTCTGCAGGGCCTCGTTCTTCTGCCCGTGGCGCGATTTCTCGCTGTCCTCGGCTTCCTTCAGGCCAAGGTTGTTCTTGAGGCCGAGACTGACGGCGTCGTCCAGAGAGAGCTTCAGAACCTCATCGGTGGCCGGGCGCGCCGTCACGCTGCCAAAAAAGGCGTTGGCGGCGGAGGTGGAGTTGGGCGCCTGGGCAGGAATCCGCGCCGCCGTGGCAGCCAGGGCCAGGATCGCGAGAAGCACCGGCAATGCCCGCCGCCGGGAAACGGACTGTTCCACTCGATTCACTCTTACTATTCTCTCAGACGAACGGCGGTAACGGAATAGTTTCGCGATCTTCTCATCCATGCCGGGGGCGGGCGCCTTGATCGCGAGCTTTGAGACAAACGGCAGAAATGCCGCCAGAACGCACGCAAGCCGCAGGGTCAGCGCTTTCATGGCGGTTCTTCCGCTTCCGGCTATGACACGCTTAAAGGTTCCGGGAGGCACAGGTAATCCCTGGGACTCGCGGTTGGACGGCCCGTCAGAAAACCCTGCACTTCGTCCGCTCCGAGGGCCTTGATGATTGCCAGTTGCTCCGCCGTTTCCACGCCTTCGACGATCACCCGCATTTCGAAATTGTGCGCCAATCCGATCAGCGTGCGAATCATCAATTGACTCTCGGATTCTGCGTCCAGATTTATCACAAAAGACCTGTCGATCTTGAGAACGTCGAAACCCAGCGATGGCAGATAGCTCAGGTTGGAATACCCGGTGCCGAAATCGTCGATCGCCATCCTGACCCCCATCTCCCGGAAACGATAGATGATCTCGGCCGCCTGCTGGAGCCCGCCCACCATCGACGACTCGGTGATTTCGATTTGCAGCAGTTCAGGATTGAGCCCGGTGCGCTCGAGGATTGCGCTTACTTCTTCTACAAACCCCTTGCGGCGGAACTGCAAGCTGGAGGCGTTGACTGCAACCTGAATTGGGTAGGACGTCCCTTTCTGCCACTGAACGGCCTCGATACACGCCTGTTCCATGATGTACGAGCCCAGGGCCACGATCATTCCGCTCTCTTCCGCAACGGGAATGAACTTGAGCGGAGGGATTTGGCCGATATCCGGATTGGTCCACCGGGCCAGCGCTTCGAAACGGGTCAGGCGGTGATCGGCCAACTCGAACTCCGGCTGATAATGCACGGAAATCTCGTGCCGCTCGACGGCCCCTCGCAAAAGGTTTCCCAGAGTCATCCGCTCACGCACCTGGAAACCGATTTCCGGCGTGAAATACATGACACGGTTCCGGCCCTCGCGCTTGGCGACGTACATGGCGCTGTCGGCTTGCTTTATCAGCTCCTCGGCATCGGATGCATCGTCTGGAAAGATGCTGATGCCAATGCTTGCGCCAATGGCAAGAACGTGCCCCTTCACCTCGAAAGGATTGGCGATTGCTTCCAGCAGGTCTTCCGCCAACTGCACCGCTTCTTCCCTGGCGCGAAGCTTGTTCATGACCACCATGAACTCATCCCCGCTGAAACGGGCCAGCAGATCCCCTTCGTGAATCCACGACCGCAGGCGCGCCCCCACCTGCAACAGCAGCTCATCGCCAACAGGATGTCCAAGGCTGTCGTTGACCAGCTTGAATTCAGACAAATCTATATAGAGCAGCCCAAGCGTGCTGGCTTCTTTTCGAGCCTCAATCAGAAGCGCGGATAGCGCGTTCGACAGAAACCTGCGATTGGGCAGGCCGGTGAGGGGATCGTTCAGCGAATCGTGCACCGCCGCGTCCTTCGATCTCTGCAACTCCGCCTGATTCTGTCTTAACTGGGTGACATCGATGGCGGTCGTTTCATAGACCAGGCCCTGCGGAGAATGCACTGGCGTGGTGTTCGCCAACAGATACACCGTGACGCCATCGTCCCTGCGCAGGCAGGCTTCGATATTGCTCAGCGGTTTTCCCTCCCGAAGAGAGCTTCTCAACTGCTCCCGGCGCTCAGGTTCGATTTCCCAATCCAAACACGAGCGGCCAATCATATCTTTGCGCGACTTCAACCCGAACAACTTCACAAAAGCCATATTGCAGTCGGTGATGGCGCCGTCGGGCCGCCAGAAAAAGACCGCCGCCAGGTTGCGCTCAAACAGCCGCCTGTACTTTGACTCCAGGTGCAGCTCGCTTTCCAGCCGCGCGCGAATGACTGCGGTCTGCTGGCGCACGGTTCGCCTCAGAGTGATCCCCCAAGCGAGCGGCACGATTACACAAAAGGCCATCCCGCCCAGAATGATCAGCGCGCGCCTCAGCGTCAGCCATCCGAAGCCTCCCCGCACAACGATGTCCGACGGAGATTCAATCAACAGCAAAAACGACTCGGCGCCCTCCTTGCCCCCTCCCTGAAGGAGCGCTATGCCCGTCAGCTCAATAACCGAATCGGGCGCAAGTCCGACGCTCGCGCCGCTGGCATCGCTTCGCATGAGAACAGCCTTGAAGCGCTGGTTCCCACCCTGAAGATGGTAGACAACCTGCTCGGCATCCGTGCTTTGGCTGATCAGGTGGGCCCTCAGATGCACTCGGTTTCCGTTGAGAAAGCGCTTCACCACTTCCCCGGCAGTCGTCCGAAGCGGCGCCATGCCCGCGGTATTCGACTGGACCGCGAAAACTCGTACTTCCGAGTCCGCCAACTCCAGGCCAAACTTTCCATGGCTCGGAAACCCGATCGCGTCCACTGTGCTCCCGGTATGGACAACAACATCCTTCGCGGTCCCCACAACCAACGTCCCGGAACCGTCCTGGATCAGAAACCGTCCTGGAGACTGCCATGTCACTCCGCCGCGCACATGAATCTGGTGGACGAAACGCTGCTCGGCATCCAGGGGGCGCAGGTCCTGAATGGTCACAATCGATGAGGAAAAGGAATATGGCAAAGGGGGCGTTTCAACTTCGATGTCGCTGATGCTGTTGACAAACAACTGCGCTCCCATGCGCTTGTTTGCTTTGTTGACATGCTGGCCGGCAACACCCGTCGCCCTCACTGTAGCTCCGATCAGGTTCTGCGAGGCCTGGGTAACTAGTTGCGGCACAATCAGCCACAAGTTCTCTTCCCCATCGAATACGCGATAGCATACGCGGTTCCAGTTTTCATCACAGGGGCGCAAAACGCCTTCGGTGATTACCCGATGACTTTCTGAAACCCCGGCGTCGAGCTCCGCAATCGTCCTCCGCTCCGGACTGGGCAGATGCCCTCTGCCCACAATTTGGATCTTGGCCTGGGTGATGGCCGGAGCACCGGCCTGCCCCACCGATGAGACGGCATGGACGCGAATGCGCGCGCCTAGGGGATACATGGCGATTGAACCATGAACGTCGATGAAAATTACGCCGGTTTGATCCTGTATAAACAACAGGCCCCACTCCGGGTCGGAGTAGTTCACCTGGGCTTCAAGCTCGATCGGATACGCCCTGGCGGCTTCAGCCTTGGTCAGGCTGAATATCTCCTGCACCGAGCGCAGTGTGCGCTGCTGCCCTGTGGAATTGCGCGCCTGCGGAAAAGCAACGCACGGAATAAGCAGAAGAATCGAAACAAAATGCAGAACACAGGTATGCACCCATCTCCTGTCATTTGTGTGGCGGCTTGCGTTCCTTCGCATATCCTTCACTGGCCTTCCGCGCCCGCCCTTGTGGCTAAGCTCTCGTCAGAGTCTGAGACTCCCGGTCATCAGAGGCTCAGATTCTCTACGGAATATCGGCAATGCGCTCGCGCTTGTCTATCACTCTCTGGAGAAATATGGGCTCGTTCCGATAAGAGCTTTGGTATCAGGAGTATTGGTTGCTCTGCTCACAATCAGCGGTTTTTGCTGAAAACCGGTAAATCTGCCGGCCCGTCTGGCATTTCCGGTTGGGATTGTCACGCTGCCCAAGCGGCTTTCATTCCAGGCCTTCCGCCCCTGCCGTGAAGCCAGAAACGCGGCAAGGATTGGTTTTGCGCCTCAAACCCTCCACCTTTCGATGCAGGCCTGCAATAATCGTCAGTATGAAAACCGTACTCACAGCGGAGCGGCTTTGGGATGGAAACCGGCTGCTCGACCAGCCGACGGTCGTCGTCGAAGACGGCCGGATTGCTTCAATTTCCACGCGCGCGACGGGCGAACTGCCCGGCCAAGCTCGCGTTCTCGACTTCCCCGGCGCAACGCTGGCGCCCGCCTTCTTTGACGTGCACATTCACGGGGCCAAGGGCCACGACGCGATGGAAGCCACGCCCGAGGCGCTCGACGCCATGAGCAGCTTCCTGGCCTCGCGCGGCACGGGCAGCTTTCTGGCTACCACGGTCACAGCGCCCCTGGACGCCACCCTGCGCTCGCTCGCCGGGCTGGCAAAGCTCCTGGAGCGGCCGGCCGTTGCGGGGCAGGCGCGCCCCATCGGCATTCACCTGGAAGGTCCGTTTCTTTCCCACGCCAAGTGCGGCGTGCAGCCGGAGGAGCATCTGCTCGCGCCCAGCATTGCCACCTTCGACCGGCTTTTCGACGCCGCCGAGGGCCACGTCCGCCTGATGACGCTGGCGCCCGAACTACCCGGCGCGCCGGAGCTGGCCGCTCACGCCACTGCGCGCGGCGTACGCATCTCGCTGGGCCACTCCAACGCCACCGCCGCCGAGACCCTCGCCGTCATCCATGCCGGAGCCGTCAGCGCAACCCATACTTTCAACGCCATGCGCCCGCTCAATCAGCGCGAGCCGGGCATTCTGGGCACCGTTCTCACCTGCGACGCGCTTTTTGCCGAGATGATTTGCGACGGCGTCCACAACGCCCCGGAGATCGTAAAGCTCTGGTGGCGCGCCAAGGGGCCGGAGCGCGCGATTCTGATGACCGACGCCATGAGCGCCGCGGGAATGCCCGACGGCACCTATCAGTTGGGCGGCTTCCCGGTCGAAGTTGCCCAGGGCCGCGCCATGGCCCGCGGCGTCCTGGCCGGCAGCGTGCTCACGCTCGACCGAGCTATCACGAATTTCCTGGAATTCACCGGCGCTTCGCTCGAAGAGGCTCTGCGCCTCGCCACCGTCAATCCGGCAGCCATGACCGGCCTCAGCGATCAGGCCGGCTCCGTCGCCGTCGGCCGCGTAGCCAGCCTTGTGGCCGTGGGTGCGGCAGGAAAGCTGGTTGGGTCCGTTGTGAATGGCCAGACGGCGTTTGTCCGATGATGAACGGACGAATTTGAGATTTATGCTTTCCCAGGTCCCAAAACCGGGACCTGGAACCCCTACCTATATTTTATGGCCTGGTCATGGGTGGTGAACCCGCCGGTTGATACTCGTCAATCATCTTCAAGACGGCTACGGATAAGTTCGTATACACAGTATCGGCATCTTGAATATTAACCATGATACCGTGCGTCTTATGATTTTTATCTTCCCATTTCCACCTCGCGCCAGCCCAATTTCCATCTTGTTGAGTCAAATCAAAAATCGGTTTTGAAAGCTTTTGAGAAACAGGAATTAGACCACTAAAGTTTTGCACTCCCGCCAAATGATATGGAACGTCATAATTTACGTTCTTCTTAAACAAAGCCTCGTCTATTATCATGCCGGCTTCTTTTAACTTTGGAACCAGTTTCCGCGCAGCGACATCCTTTATTTTCTCAATCCATTCTCTATACGCTTTCGCCATAGTTTTCGGCTCATCATCGTTACCCTCGCCTGTTGTGTAGATTCTGTAATTCTGTGATATAAAGCCAAGCATTCTCGGATTGGTTTTCGGCAGAGTAAACTCATCGTTCCCTTCCCTGAAGGGGGCAATTTCCTTGGACCATCTTGGCAATACATTACTCAAGGAATCAATAGCCTGATAGCAATAAAAATCAGGCGAAATCGGGATAATGAAATAGTCAGAGCCCATTAGTATGCAATGATTAGTCGCGGATATACTTGGACTCATATCAATCACAACAATATCAAAAGCCTGTTCCTTTGCTATTCTGCGTATAAGTTCGTTTATTGCGCTGATAAATCGCCGCAAAACGGGAATGGTTTGGCTGCTAGTTAATGCAGTTGCAATCTGTGTATCTATTTCCGCGAAGCGAATATTTCCAGCTAGAATATATAGATTTGGGTTATCGGTTGTTGCAACCACAGTGCGCGTCATAACGCCAGATGTAACATTACTATTAATGGCAAAAATAGGCGCAAGGCTATTAAAGATATCGGTGTTCTGTTTGCTATCGTAGAATTTGAATAAGTCTTCATAATCATCTAAACCGAGTGTTAGGCCAGTGAGGTTACATTGCGGATCGGCATCCACAATAAGCACTTTTTTTCCCAAAGCTGCCATTTTCCATCCTAGATGGAAGGCTGTTGTGGTTTTGCTTACGCCGCCTTTGTGATTGAAGAGAGAAATAATTTTTGCCATTATGTCACAACCCTCCATTGTCAGAGTCACCCTTAATAATACTTGGCGTGGGGATATTTTGCACTTGTCGTATTTGGATACCATCCTTGAAATGCGTTCAGGATCCCGAAATCCGAGGTCCCGTGAACCCAGGTCCCGATTTTGGGACCTGGGAGACATTGAATCTACTGTGTCGCGTCTAACCCGCCGCTTCCGCCAGCCTCTGCGCCCGCCAAACCGCCCCATCGAGCGAAACAACGGATTCCTTTCCAACCGGCATCAGGGGCGCTGCCGCTTTCAGCCCGGCAAAAAAGCCGTCGCGGACGAGGGCCATTTTCTCGATGATGCCGCCGGTCCAGGCTACGGGGACTTCGCCCGCAATCGCGTGTTTGCGGCGCAGTTTCGAGCGCACCAGCAGGACAAATTCCACCAGATCGGCCGACGCCTGCCGTAGAACCTCCAGCGCCACTGGATCGCCCGCTTCGGCCAGTTGATAAATCGCCGGCGCCAGCGCGGCAAAATCCGGTCCCGGCGTGCTGTCGCCCAGGTTCACCAGCGCATCGATGTTCGGGGTTCCCCAGATTTCGCACACCTTTTCCAGCACCTGCGTCGGCTGCTCGCAGTCATGCGCGTGCAGCGCCCGGCGCACGCAGTTGACGCCAATCCAGTAGCCGGAGCCCTCGTCGCCCAGCCGCGAACTCCAGCCCCCGGCGCACTCCCGGCTGCCGTCGGCCGCGCGGCCAATGGTGTTCGAGCCAGTGCCGGCAATCTGCAGAATACCGGGGCCGCCGTGGAAGGCCGCGTCCAGAGCAATCACTTCGTCGCCGACAACCTCTGAGCGCTCGACTCCACATTCCTCAAAAACCGCCGTGATCCACTCCTTGACGCCGGGCATGGCGGCGCTGGCCACACCCGCCGAGGCGGCGCGCACACCGGTCACGCCGGCCTGGGCATAGACCTCCTTGAGCAGCGCGCGCAGGTTGGCCTCAGCCACTTCCGCCCCCACCCGCAACCGCTTGGTCGAACCGCTCTCCGCGTGGGCCAGAACCTGTTCCCCCGCCACAATGGAGGCCCGCGTACGCGTTCCGCCCCCGTCTATTCCAAGAACCACATTCGTCATCTTGCTTGCTCCCTCAGAGCGGTTCACCGCTTCTTTCGCCGGCCGCGTTGCCGCCGTCCCGTCACCAGATTACTTCACGGCCCGCCTTCGGTCAGGACATAAGGGCGTGATGTTCGCGCCCTGGAAGGCGACAAATCGAAGAATCGGCGGCCATTCCGCAAAAAAGTGGGATTGCAGGCCGTCAGAAAAGCAGCAAAACTCCGGCTGGAACCGGAGCAAAAGTGCGATAAACGGCTCTTATTGATCCGGCCCAAAAGATTTGCATCGTGCTCCCCACCCCAGGGCTGTGACCGCATGATTTCGTGCTTTCCCAGGTCCCAAAAGCGGGACCTCTACCCCACGGATGAAGACCTATCCGTGGGGACCCCGGTTCTGGGGCACCCAGCATTGGTACAACTTGAAGCGGTCAGAGGCCTAGGCGACTCTTCGTTACCTATTTGCTCCCAAGACCGTCTTTCCTCGTTCGAGCCAAAACAATTCCCTCCGCGTTTCGGTGAGTGCATCGGTTCTACATCGCCTCTGCGCCACCCGCGTTCTTCAGCCCCGGTGCAAACGGGATAACTTGCCTCGCAGCGCTGCTCCAGAACTAATTCTTTGCAAATTGCCAGGGTCCGGGTCATTTTTCTTCGTCTCTTTATGCTCTTGAAATAAACGGATCCCATAATTGCTGCCAACAAGCAATCTTGGGTGACTTGCAGCTCCATGTTCCAACTGAGCCGGAGCTTGAGGATTGTTTATGCCCGCAGGGACCCCAATCACAGTTCACTGAAGCAAACGCAAAGAACTCCGGTTGTGAGGAATGCGCGCCTCCGGAATTGCCCAACTTCAACTAACTCCCCGGCGCAGCCGTGGATCTTCCACTTTTTGAATAGTGAGGACCGTTATGCATGAACCGCTTCTGGTTTCTTTGAGAACCCGGGTGTGCAATGCTCTTCTGTTTCTGCTCTTGCTCGCGCTTGGGGCTACGCACGCCGCCGCCCAAGTCGACAGAGGCATGATCGTTGGTACGGTACGTGACCCGAGTGGGGCCGCTGTGCCCGACGCCAGGGTCGTCGTTACCAATCTAGCCACTCAAGTCACCCAGGCTACCGCTACAAAATCAGATGGACAGTATGTGCTTCTGTTGATTCAGGTCGGAACTTATTCAATAAGCGTCAAGAAGGCCGGCTTTCAGGAGTCCATCGAGAATGGAATCAATGTAGATGTGCAGAGTCGATTGCAGGTCGACTTCACTCTGCAAGTGGGCTCAGTCGTGCAACAGGTAACCGTTACAGGGGCAGCGCCTCTGCTTGACGCGCAGTCGGCCGATATTGGCCAAGTTGTGGGGGAAAAAGAGATATCGGAATTGCCGTTGAATGGGCGGCGCTACGACGACCTCGTGTTCCTGACCACTGGAGTCACTTCAGTCAGTCCGGTGATGGCCAACCATGGGGAAGGCGCGTTCAGCGTGGATGGAAACACCAGCCTGCAGAACAACTTCATCCTCGACGGTGTCGACAATAACTCCTATGACGAAAACATGAATACACGCAGCGCGCAGGTCGTCATTCCACCTGTCGATACTCTGTCGGAATTTAAAATGCAGACCCACACGTACGATGTTTCCTTCGGCCGCAACGCAGGCTCGGTCGTTAACGCGACGCTCAAATCGGGGACGAATGGATTTCACGGAGATGTGTGGGAGTTTCTGCGCAACAAGGCGATGGACTCTAACGACTGGTTCCTCGATAAGGCCGGCAAGCCCAAGGCGCAGTATCAGCAAAACCAATTCGGAGGCACCCTGGGCGGTCCTATCAAGCCGAATCACAGTTTTTTCTTTATCAGCGAAGAGCGCCTGTCTATCCGGCAGGGCATAACGAGATTGGCCTCGGTTCCAACGCCTGAGATGCGGCAATATAACTTCTCAGAACTCAAGACAGCGCCTAGATTTTCCACCAGCGCCCCGAGCCAGTTGCGGTCGCAGTTTGACGGCTGTTTCACCGGCGCAACGCTCAGCTCAGGCTGCGTCGATCCAGTGGGCGCCAAGATTTTTGCTCTTTATCCTTTGCCAAACACCAACCGTTCCCAGGAAGGCGTAGCCAACGGTTTTGTAGGGAATAACTACATTGCCAGCCCCAAATTCACCGAGGACAAAGACAGCGCGGTGGCGCGCATCGACACGAAATGGAACGACTCGAACAAGGTCTACGGGCACTATGCGGTGATGGATACACGGCAATTCACTCCTGGTATTTTCTATGGTCTGCAGCCTGCCTATTTGGATGGCTCCGCGGACAACACGTATGGCTATGTCATGACGCGTGGAACCAGCGTGGCGTTGGTATGGACGCGCATCGTAAACTCCTGGATAGTGAACGAAGCCCGCGGCGGTTACAATCGCGATGCGAACCAGAGCAAGCAGGCCCCGTACAGCACAGAAAATGTGAGCGCGAGTCTTGGCATTCAGGGCATTCCCACGTATTCCGACGGGACCGAAGGAGGCGGGCTGGCAACCTTCACGATGACCGGCTTCGCAAGCCTGGGCAGCCCCACCTATCTGCCTGGCAGCCAGTATTCAAATGTGTATCAGGGCGAGGATTCGTTGAGCATGATCCGCGGCTCCCACACGCTGCGCTTCGGCGGCGGATGGCGGCGCGATGGGAACCGCTTCTTCGACGACTGCTGCGTGCGCGGATATTTCAATTTCAACGGGCAATACTCCGGCTCCGCTTTGACCGACTTGCTGTTGGGGGTGCCGCAAAATGCTGGCCTGGCCACACGCGCGAAGCCTTACTCCTACAACGATTCGACATCGGCTTTCGCACAGGATACATGGCGCATCTCGCCCAAGCTGACGATCAACTATGGCCTCCGCTGGGAATACACCACTCCGAGAATCAATAACGACTGCCGGGTTGCCAACTTCAATCCCGCCGCGAATGGCGGTCAGGGAGGCATCGTGGTTCCGGCTACCGGCGCTTCAGGCGCACAAGCCTGTTCTCTCGTCGACCCATGGCACAAAGGCTTTGCTCCACGCGTCGGAGTTGCTTATCGCATAGCGGACAAGCTGGTGTTTCGAGGAGGAGGCGGGCTCTTCTACCAGGGCATCGACCGGCAGGGAAGCGAGAGCCTGCTGGAGTTGAATCCCCCCTACTATCTCGATACGCGCTCCGCAAAGTCCGTCACCGTGATGCCGTCGCTGTTTTTGCAAAACGGCTTCGCTGCCGGTCTCTTGACGCCGTACGCGCTGACCAACTACGCACGCCTTGACCAACTCTCTATGATCCGCGCCGCCGATCCGAAACTGCGGCCTGCTTATGTGGAGAACTATAGCGCGGGATTCCAAATCCCTATCAACCAAAATCTGCTGGCCGATTTCGGATGGGTTGGAAACTTTGCTCATCATGAATGGACCCTGGGCAATCTGAACCAAAAGCAAATCGTCACTACAGGTGGAGTTACTTCAGCCGTAGCTCCTTATCCGAACTTTCCTCAAGTTGAATGGAAATCGCCGATCGGCAATCTCAACTACAACGCGCTGCAGGCAAAGCTGGAGCAGCGCCTGTCGAACGGCCTGAGCTTCCTGCTCAATTACACATGGAGCAAGGCAATTTCCGATTATGTAAACAACCTGGAGGTCGGCGCCGGCGCCGGCAACGGCAGAACCTTCAACCAGAACTGGTACAACCGCCAGGCTGACAAGGCGCTCACGGTGAACGACCAGCCGCAGCGCATCTCTCTGAACGCGTCTTACGCGATTCCGTCCGGAAAGGGATACCACGCATTCAATTCCGGCTTGCAGAGTCAAATCCTGGGCAACTGGCAGATGAACGGGATTTATATGCTGGCCAGCGGCGAGGCGCTCGGCATCCTTTCGCCCAGCGATACGAGCCAGACCGGCGTATTCAAGGTAGGCGTAACACGCGCCAATTGCATCGCCAAACCAAAATTCTACAGCGGCGGCAAAGTGTCGGAGTGGTTCGACACCAGTGCATTTGCCCTTCCGGCCACCTATACTTTCGGCACCTGTAGTAATTCGCCGGGCATCCGGTCGGCGCGGACGGACAATGTGAACTTCTCCCTGTTCAAAGACATCATGCCGGCCCAGAGCGACCGTTTCCATATCCAGTTCAGGACCGAATTATTCAATATCCTCAATCACCCCCAGTTTGCCCCGCCTGCGACAGCCGGCTTGACGGTGACGAACGCGACCTTCGGCTCGGTGACCAGCCTGCTCCAGTCACCAAGACAAATTCAATTCGCATTGAAGTTGTTTTACTAACGGATATTTTCCAGTGCGCAAGGGGAGCCGGATATTTCAGACTCCCCTTGCGCACTGCTCGCCCATGCTGTAGCCGTTCGACCTCCGTGCACCCAGGCTAACTGCACGCACTGCCACAGTGCACCCATCCAACTCGCTTCAACTGCCAGAAATCCATCGCAAGATCAAATTAGTTTTCTGAAACGCCGATGTCGTTAGGATGGATTCTCAGCTGTTGCAAAATCGCCAATGCGCTTATTGAGGAACGGATTCGTAACGAGAAGTCGCCTGGCGGCGTGGAACGGTTCCGGGGATGGAACCTCAACTGTTGCCAACGGTCCTTCGCGCAGGATTTCGCGGCTGCGGCCGGAGAGAGATGCGGGAAGGGCGGGGTTGCCGGGGCTGGCCAGAGTTATGGACCCGGCGCGATTGGATTGTGACGCGAGAGGAGAAAAACAACCGCGGGTTTTTCAGGGGGGTGAACAGGCTGCGGAATAAGGCCAGTTTCGAAGCGAAAAGTGCAAAAACATCCCTCAGGGGCTAAAGCCCACGCTGATTTTGCGGCATTTACGGCACGACTAAAAGTCGTGCCCTGACGCTTCTTGCCTCTGCCGATAAGTTTTTCCGCAGCCTGTAAGGCCCATCATTTATTTTCATGACTTACGGCAGTCAGGGCTGAAGCACTGACCTACCAGTCGTGCCCTGACGCTTCTTGCCTCTGCCGATGAGTTTTTCCGCAGCCTGTAAAGCCCACGCTTATCTAGTTGCGTTTGCGGCACGACTGAAGTCGTGCCCGTTCAAAACATCAACTTGTGCAGAGGTTCCCTAGATGTATTTTCACTGTTCCTGCAGGGTTGAATTCGTGGTTTCCCACCCATTTCACAAAGAACGTGAAATGGATGGGGCACGGAGCTTGCTTACACCATCCGTGAAAATGCTGTAAAGCCCTGACCTACCAGTCGTGCCCTTTCAAAGCCACTCTGCGCCAAAGGCGAAAAGGCTCCTGACGCCTTTACATATGGGAAATTGCGGAACAGCTTCAGATGCCTTCGCCCATGGAGACGTACTGGCGCATGCGCTCCAGCTTCTCGCGGTAGGCGGCGCGCTCGGCTTCCTCGGCGGTGAACTGCTCGGCTTCGGCCGGCTGCGCCTGGCCGCCTAGCTTGGCTTCCATCTCCTCGACGCGGGCCGAGAGCGCAATCAGAACATCAGAGAGCGGGTCCTTGATGTCGTGCGGATCGAGAATCAGCACGCGCTCGCCGTTGCGATAGACGATGTGCGCCGGGACGCCCACGACGGTCGAATCGGGCGGCACGTCAGAGAGCACGACGGAGCCGGCGCCGACGCGCGAGTTTTCGCCGACGGTGATATCGCCCAGCAGGTTGGCATTGTTGCCGATGAAGACGTTGTCGCAGACGGTGGGATGGCGCTTGCCGTGGCCCTTGCCGGTGCCGCCGAGGGTGACGCCCTGGTACATGGTGACGTCGTTGCCGACGATGGAGGTTTCACCGATCACCACGCCGGTTGCATGATCGATGAAGAGGCGCCGGCCCAGTTGCGCGCCGGGATGAATATCGACGCCGGTGAAAAAGCGCGCGACCTGCGAGAGAAGCCTGGCCAGAAGCAGCAGCTTCGCATTCCAGAGGACGTGGGAGATGCGGTGAATCCAGACCGCCCACAGGCCCGGATAGCAGAGAAAAACCTCTAGCCGCGAGCGGGCGGCCGGGTCGCGCTCCAGCACGGAATCAATGTCTTCGCGGATGTGGGCAAACAGAAACATAGTGACAAAGACCTTGGTTTGAATGGGGCTTGGAGGTATCCCACCCTAGGCGCAAAAACAAGTACGGCCGAGGGAGGGGCACCCAGAACCCGCAGAATGCCCAAAAAAGGCGCGGCATGAACCGCGCCCTTTCTGAGAATAACGCTTTTCTGCGCAAACCTTACCCGGCAATCGCTTCGGTCGGCAGCGCCAGCGCCTTTTGCCGCAAGCTCTCAAACAAAGCGCTGGACAGATAGCGCTCGCCGAAATCGGGCAGGATGGCAACGATCAGCTTGCCCTTGTTCTCTGGCCGCGCGGCCACTTTCAGCGCCGCCGCCACAGCCGCGCCCGAACTGATGCCGACGAAGATGCCTTCTTTCAGCGGCAGTTCGCGGGCGGTGTTGATGGCCTCGTCGTTGGTGATCTGGATGATCTCGTCAACCAGTTTGGTGTCGAGCACGCCGGGGACAAAGCCGGGACCGATGCCCTGAATCTTGTGCGGTCCAGGCTTGCCGCCTGAGAGCACGGGGCTGTCAGTAGGCTCGACGGCGATGGCCTTGAAACCAGGCTTGCGCTCCTTGATGTAGCGGGCCACGCCGGTGATGGTGCCGCCGGTGCCGGTGCCGCTGACGAGAATGTCAACTTTGCCGTCGGTGTCGTCCCAGATTTCAGGGCCGGTGGTGGCATAGTGAATGGCGGGGTTAGCCGGGTTGGCGAACTGCTGCAGGATGAAGCCATTGGGCGTTTTTGCCAGAATCTCCTCGGCCTTGGCGATTGCGCCTTTCATGCCATTGGGTCCGGGGGTGAGCACAAGCTCCGCGCCAAAGGCCAACAGCAGCACGCGGCGCTCAAGGCTGAACGTCTCCGGCAAAGTGATGATGAGGCGGTAGCCCTTGACGGCTGCGACGAAGGCCAGCCCGATGCCGGTGTTGCCGCTGGTGGGCTCAATCAGCACGCTTTCTCCGGGCTTGATCTTGCCGGCCTTTTCGGCAGCCTCGATCATGGCCAGACCGATGCGGTCTTTCACGCTGGAAACGGGGTTCTGGCTTTCCAGCTTGACGAGGACGGTTGCGGGCAGCCCGGCCGCCAGCTTGTTCAACCGCACCAAAGGGGTTTTGCCAATAAGTTCAGTTACATTCGCGGCAACACGCGCCATAAGAATCTCCTCTATCCAGGATGCACTCCCGGATACTTTCGCTTCAATTGTTTGTTGGGTATGGTGCAGATGGAATAGCGAAGAAAAACACACGCCATCAGGACGCACTTCTACCTCGGAGCTTGCACCAGGGCGGTGTTAGCGACATCGAGGCATAGGTTGAGAATAAGGCCAGGGCGCGGGTTGTGGCAAGAGGAGAGGCTTTTTTCGCTGGTCAAGTGGGCAACAACTACATCCCCAAACTGCGCTTCTCGGCCTCGATATCTTCATAACGAGGTGAAGACGCCGGTATCACCCAGGCTACAGAAGTTTTGAGGCCATCAATACATTTCCTGTTTTTGGAACCACAGACCAAGCCATGTGATGGATCATTTGGGATGGGGTTACGACAGACTGCCTGATTAAAATGCCGTGCATTTCCCGCGGTAATGGCCACGAGTTTGAGAAAATTGCGATTCTGCAAACAGGATTCTGCGGATCGTCCAATCTCCCTTAAGACAGACTCAATGTGTACTGAAAGCTCTTTGTCCTTGAACACGCCGGATGAAACCCGTGCCAAACCCGTATCGTCATCTCTAACGAGTTGCTTAATATGTACGCGACGGAACAATCTCTCCTCGTCACGGATTGACATATCATTCTGAAATGCGGGCTGAGACATGAGTTAAGCAATCTTGCGTAATAGTTGCGTCAATTTTATAACGTCATCAGCATAACCGTCCTGCTCCACCCCGATTGCCCTATTTCGGTAGAAAAACTGAGGAGCATCATCAGCAGCAAAAGTTATTTCCAGATCCTGTTGCTTTCTGTGCCATTCAAGTTGAAGCCCCCCATCCCCCAACGGAACAACCGAAGGAGCGGGTGAGGCTGCCTCCATAATGCACCCGAGAACAGAGAGCGATCGACTGATGAGGTCAAGATTGGTCTTCTTCCCCCCATAGGAATCCCAATTCTCTGGAAGTGTTTGGATACCCATGATGTCGGAAATCACTGGCTCAACCCATGCTGGTGTAGTAGCTAGGTTCGTTCTCACAACGATTCGGTAGTCATCTCCTCTGGATGAAAACACTAATTCTCGGTCCTTCGGTCTCGTGAGAGCCGCCGAGCTCTCCGCAGAACGCTCACAACGAGGCTCAAACCCATTCTGAGTAAACGCTGTTGTCTTTAGAAATGCAGGAAAAGGGAACGCAAGTGTTGCCATGACTAATTCCTCCTGCCCCAAACCTTATGCATGGTAGGCGTGGTTAATTCCGCGAAGGAGCGAACGATCCATTCGCGGCCGAGATCAAAAAAGTCCGTTCCCTCTCCAACCTGCCCTCGGGCTGTCAGTTCCAGTAAAAACATCTGCACACCATCCAAGAGACGCGTCACTGGCTGAAGGGTTGCGTGAAGGCGTCCGGCAAAGACTCCGCTGTGATCATATATCGGGAATCTTGCATGAAACGTCAGATCTTGCGCTTGCCCGGGATAGCGAGTCAAGGGCTGTCGCCATACGGTGAAAACCTTGTCAATGTCCGCGTATGTCTCCCAACCCGTTCCCGCCACGATGTGATTGATGTAGGTCACTTCACACTGCTTGATGCGAATGGTTCCTAGCTGGTTGCGAGACACAAATTGAGCAAAATTAGAGAAATCCTTGTCAAGGCCCTCGCGCACTCGCTCATATCGCGGATATAGATCACCCTCACCTGTCTTGCGCCAGTTCTTGAGGAAGCGGTCTCTCTGAATCTGGATAAGCTCCGTTCCCCTTTCATCCGTAAACCAAAATCTCGGCGACGGTGGGGCTTCAAGCGCCTGAAACTGGATACCAACGGAGGGCTGAGGCTGTTCTGGCGACCGTTCTATTACCGAGGGCAACTCGCCATGTTCCTCAGTCATTGGGAATCGGTCACGTACTTCTCCCCAATACAGGCCAAAATGAGCAGTTCTCAGCGCCGATAGTGGATCAAAATGCACAGAAAGAACGGTTTCGACCACTGGCGGGTCGCTGAAGTCTGGCAGATCAATCGGGCGAACGGTCACGATATGCGCCCTTTCGGCTTGGATGACATTGTCATTATTGCTCCCCAATCCCCGCATTTTCAACAGATTTGTGCGTCTGCCTCGAACCTAAAGTTACTATAACGGAACACCCGTCAGCCGAGAAACCGTGAATCGAACGGACAATCAACAGCTCAGGAGAGCGCGGCCTGTTCTTCGAGTTGCATCATCAGCTCTTCCCACTCGGCGGTAAGCGCGGCTAACTGCTGGTGCAGATCTTCGGCCAGCGTGGTCAGGCGCTGCGTTTCCTCGGCCGAGACATAGACGCCGAGCTGCTCCTCAGTGTGGGCGATGGAGGCTTCGATGCGCGGGACTTCTTCTTCGAGGAAGGCACAGCGCTCTTCCATCTGTTTCTGCTTGATGGGATTCAGCCGGCGGGGACGATTGCTCTCAGGGGCTAAAGCCCCTTCTTCATTTTGGCCATCTTTCGGCACGACTGAAGTCGTGCCCTGATACAAAGCGCTTCCCGAGGCGGTTGTTACGCTGGAAGATGAAGCGTTTCCTGAAGGACGCGCGGCATGGCCGTCGTTGCTGTCGATGCCGGCGGCCAGCGCCTCCTTGCGGCGGCGATAGTCTTCGTAATTGCCTTCGTGGCAGGTGATCGCGCCGCCTTCCACTTCGATGATGCGCGTAGCCAGACGGTCGATGAAGTCGCGGTCGTGAGAGACGAAGACCACCGTGCCGCTGAAGGCCGCAATGGCTTCCAACAGCACATCCTTGGCGCGCATGTCGAGGTGGTTGGTAGGCTCGTCGAGCAGAAGAAAATTCGACGGCGAAACCAGAATCCGCGCCAGAGCGTAGCGGTTGCGCTCGCCGCCGGAGAGGATGCCGAGCGGCTTGAAAACATCGTCGCCGCGAAAGAGGAAACAGCCCAGCAGCGAACGCAATTCGCTCTCCGGCACCTTAAGCGCGGCGCGGCTGATGTCGTCCAACATGCGCGCCTCGGGGTCCAGTTCCTTGTACTGGTCCTGCGCAAAATACTCGCTGATGACGTTGTGCCCCATGCGCACTGAGCCGGAGGTGGGCGATTCCGCGCCGGTCAGCAGGCGGATCAGCGTGGACTTGCCCGCGCCGTTGACGCCGACCAGAGCCACGCGGTCGCCGCGATTGATGGTGAAGCGCGCGCCACTGAAGACCTGCTTCTCGCCGTAACTCTTCGCCAGTTCCTCGGCCTCCACGACCACGCGTCCCGAGGGCGGCGGCTGGGGAAACTTGAAGTGAATGGCCGGCTCCTCTTCGGGAACCTCGATGCGCTCGATCTTATCGAGTTCCTTGATGCGCGACTGCACCTGTTTGGCTTTGGTGGCCTGGGCGCGGAAGCGATTGATGAAAGCCTCGAGGTGTTCGATCTGCTGGCGCTGGTTGTTATAGGCCGCCTGCAACTGCGCCCGCCGCTCGTCTTTCTGGCTGAGATATTTGGTGAAGTTTCCCTGATAGATTGTCAGCCGCTTGTTCCATATCTCAACCGTGCGATCGATGGTGACATCGAGAAAGTAACGGTCGTGGGAGATAAGTATGTAGCCGAAGGGATAAGTCCGGAGATAGTCCTCGAGCCAGTTGCGGGTTTCGAGGTCCAGATGGTTGGTGGGCTCGTCGAGCAGCAGCAGGTGAGGCTTGGCCAGCAGCAGCTTGGCCAGAGCGATGCGCATCTGCCAGCCGCCGCTGAATTCATCCGTGCGCCGCGTCCAGTCTTCCTTGCCGAAGCCGAGGCCGGTCAGCACAGAGCCGACCTGCGCGTCCAGAGCGTAGCCGTCGAGGGTATGGAAGCGCTCCTGCAGGGTCGAGTAGCGCTCGCCCACCGCTTCGTACTCCGGCCCGGTGTGGTCCAGTTCGGACAGCTGCCCGCTGAGCCGCACCAGCTCATGCTCCATCTCGCGCAGTTCGTCGAAGACGGTCAGGCATTCTTCAAAGACCGTGCGCCCGGCCAGTTGCAGGCCCTCCTGGGGCAGATAGCCAATGCTCATGCCGCGGGTCTGCTGCAGTTCGCCGTAGTCGAGGGTTTCCAGGCCGGCCAGCACCTTCATCAGCGTGGATTTTCCGGTTCCGTTGGCGCCGACGAGCGCTGTTTTTTCGCGCTGCTGGATCAGCCAGTTGGCTTCCATGAACAGAACTCGAGGTCCAAATATCTTGCCGGCATTTTGAAGGGAGAGCATCTGCTTCTATTCTCGCAGAGCACCTCTGGTGCGGCCAGCAGCTCGCTATTCGCTCGCAGGAGTTTTGAGCCTAACCCCTGCGGTGAGACTGATTCTGAGCTGAATCGACGACTGCCTTTTCGGACTCCATATCCACGGACGAGGGATATGCAAATAAAACGGGCCAATCGCAGACAAGTTGAGATATAGTGGCTCGCAGTCCGGAAAACGCACTGGGGAGCCCGGAAAAGCACTCACCGACAAGGAGGTTATCGTGGCAAGTTTCTGCGCGAAGTGTGGATCGGCATTATCCTCTGGCGAGCAATTCTGCCCATCGTGTGGCGCGGCGGCCGGCGACGCCGCTGCTGTAACGCCTGCTCAACCGGCCGCTGTGCCAGCCAAATTTGGCAGCAGCGCGGTCAAGATCATTCTGGTTATCGTCGCTATCGTCGTGCTGCTGGGAATTCTCGTTCTGGGAGCCGTTACCTATGTGGGGTATCGCATCTCGCGCGCCGTCCATGTGAACAGCGCAAATGGCCAGGTGACGATGAGCACCCCCGGCGGGACATTCTCCGCCAACTCGACGTCAACCATTACCGCATCCGATCTGGGCACGGATATCTATCCCGGCGCGCAGAGCGCCCCCGGGGGCATGAAGATGAGTTTGCCCACCGGTTCGACGGTGACCGGAGTTTACGTCACTTCGGACTCAAAGGACCAGGTGGCCGCTTTTTACCAAAGCAAGTTTGGCAGCGATGCTTCGATCATCGAAACCTCTGACAGCGCAATTCTCAGCGTGAAAAAGAGCCCCGAGGAATCTGTCATGGTAACGATTACCGTGAATTCGACCGAGGATCAGGGGAAGACGAGAATCGTCATCCTGCACACGAAGAGCGTCAAGGCTTCCTAGAGCCGATCAGAGCTACCTCAAAGGGGCGTCTGGCGCTGCCCGGCGCGCTTTTTCCTGTGCTTCCACAGGCGGCAAGGCATCCATGAGAACGCAGGTTTGCTCCATTTCCGGTACCATAACAAAGGTACCTATTGCAGAATGAGCCTTAAAGCCAAGCTGGAAGCTGTCATTTACGCCGCGGAAGAGCCGGTCACACTGGCCCAGCTCTCCGCATTGTTTGCCGACGAAGCCTTTGAATGGAAGGCGGAGCAGGCGGCCGCGTCTGCCGAACAGGCCGCCGAGGCTGAGCAATCCCTGCCCATGAACGGAGAGTTTGCCTACCTGGAAACGGAAGCTGCCCAGTCAGAACCGAAGAGCGGCCCCGTTCAGGAGCAGGACGCCGAAGCTCTTCCGGAAGCGAGCGCGGAGCCGGATGCCGAGGCCAGCCCGGAGACAATCGCGGCAGCCGTTGAGGAGCCGAATCTGGAGATTGGCTCGACTGGCGAGGCTGCCAGCGTGGCCGCGACGGAAGAAGCACCCGCCGTGGACGATCCGGCCGCGCTTGAAGCTGAAGCCCGGCGCCAGGCACGCCAACGCGAGCGCGAAGCGCGCGCCATCATCCGCCAGTTGCTCGATGAGATCATTGCCGCCTACGCTTCCGACGACTGCGGCGTCGAGATCCGGGAGATTGCCGGCGGATACCGCATGGCCACAAAGCCCGAGTGCCACGACGCCGTGCGGCTCTTCGTGAAGAGCCTTAAACCGGCGCTCAAGCTGTCGCTGCCGGCTCTGGAGACCCTGGCCGTGGTTGCCTACAAGCAGCCGGTCACAGCGCCCGAGGTCAACGAGATTCGCGGCGTGGACTCCTCCGGCGTCTTTGGCTCGCTGCTGGCCCGCAAGCTGATTGCCACGGCCGGCCGCAAGCCGGTCATTGGCAGGCCCATTCTTTACAAAACCACGCGCGAGTTTCTGCTGCGCTTTGGCCTGAAGGACGTCTCTGAACTGCCCTCGATGGAGGAGTTTGAGAAGATGGCCGCCAGCGAACTGGAAGAGCCGGAAGCCGCAGGCAGGGAATACTCCGAGCAGGAACCAAAGCCTGCGCCGGGCTCCGAATTTGATGAAGCCGCCAGCGAGGAGCTGGAAGACGCGCCGGCTGAAGGCGCGGAAACACAAACGGAAACGACTGAACCCACCAAGACCGCCGAGACGGCGGTCAGCAACGAACCCACCAACCCGGCAGAGGCCGCTCCTGCTGATTCTTCCCCCACCGAGCAGGCAGAAACCGAGAATCTTCCCAATGGCGAAGAAGACAAGCAAAACCAAGAAGACCAATGACCTGCAAGCTGAGACGGCTGTGCCAGAAGTTATTTCGCCGGAGCTGGAATCGGCGCCCGCGCCCGTAACTGAAGCGGAAGTTGAGCCCGCGCCCCAGGCCGAAGCCGCAGCCACGGCGGAAGAGCCAAAAGTGAAGAAAGAACCCAAGGCGAAAAAGGCCAAGGCAAAGGCCAAGCCCAAAGCGAAAGCCAAACCCAAAGCTGAAGCCAAGGCCGATACTGAAGGCGCTTCCGAGCCGGAGGCCGAAGTTGCGCCGGAGGTTGAGGCCAGCGCTGAGCCTGAAGCGGAAGAGAGCGCAGAGGCAGAGGAGCCTTCCGAAGCCGCAGACGAGGCTGAAGACAACTCCGAGAGCGAAGATGAGGACGAGCCTGAATTCGAAGCCAAACCGCGTCCCCCGGCCAAGCTGGAGCGGCTGCAGAAGATTCTGGCCAAGGCCGGGATCGCCAGCCGACGCCACGCCGAGGAGATGATCGAGCAGGGGCGCGTGCAGATCAACGGCAAGATCGTCACCGTACTGGGCACCAAGGCCGACGCCGGCCGCGACCACATCCGCGTGGATGGCAAGCTGCTGCAGGGCAACGAGCGGCTGCGCTACTTTGTTCTGAACAAGCCCAAGGGCTTTGTCACCACGGTCAAGGACCCCGAGGGCCGGCCCACGGTGATGCAGTTCTTCGAGAAGATGAAAGAGCGCCTTTACCCGGTAGGCCGCCTCGACTACCAGAGCGAGGGATTGCTGCTGGTGACGAACGACGGCGAACTGGCCAACAAACTCACCAAGGCCGGTTCAGGCGTGGAGAAGACCTATCTGGTGAAGGTCGCCGGCCAGCCGACGGAAGGCGAGCTGAGCGTCCTGCGCGGCGGCGTCATGATCGAGCGCGGCAAGCCCGGCTCGGCCCAGGTGCGCACCTCTCCGGCGCGCATCCGCCAGGTGCGTCAGGGCGACAATCCCTGGTACGAAGTGGTTCTGATCGAGGGCCGCAACCGCGAGCTGCGCAAGATGTTCGAAAGCATCGGCCACTTTGTCGAGAAGATTCGCCGCGTCGGCTACGGCCCGCTGGTTCTGGACCAGGAGCCGGGCAACATGCGCGAGCTGCAACCGCAGGAGCTGGAGCTGCTGCACAAGGCCGCCGAAGGCAAGCTGCGCACCCCCAAGTCCAAGGAACTGCGCCGCCGCAACGCCGCCGACGCAGCGCAGTTGCCGACCGTGATGCCCAAGCCCAGCCGTCCGCGGCCGGCCATGCCGTTTGCAACCAAGCCATTTGAGGGTCAAGCTGCCGGCCGCACTGCCAGCCACGGCCCGGCGCGCCCCGACGAACGCCCCCGCCGCGCGACAGGCGCAGGCCCGGCCAGGTTTGGCTCCGCCCGCCCCGCGCCTTCGCGTTCTGCCGCGAGTTCAACCGGCGAAGGCCGGCCCTTCAGCCCCAAACCAGCCTGGAAGAAACCGGAACGCCCGGCGTACAACCGCCCGGCGGCGCGCTTCACCCCAGGCGCCGCAGGAGAAAACCGTCCCCGCCCAGAATCTTCAAGGCAGGATTCCGAGAGAACGGGCAGAACGGGCGCAGACCGCCCCTTCAACGCGAAACCAGCCTGGAACAGGCCGGAACACCAGGAACGGCCGCAGTACAACCATCCGCCCTCACCGCGCCGCGAGGCTCCTGATTCCGATGAGGATTCCGGTCCCGTGAGGCCGCCAAACCTTCAGATTGAGGAGATTTCGCAGTGGGATCGCCCCAGTTCAAGCCGGCCCAGCGCGCCCCGGCCCTACTCTGACCGGCCCAGGCCCAGCCGTCCCGGTTTTGAGGACGCGGCTTCTTCCCGTCCAGGCGCAGGCAAGCCCTTCCATGGCAAAGGCGGACTGGCGCGTCCCTTCACCACCAGCAGCGGCAAGCCCCGCGCAGGCGGCGCGCGGCCCAGCAGCAAGCCCGGCACAGGCCGGTCCTATGGATCTTCTTCGCGTGGATCGGCTCCGGGCGCGCATTACGGCTCAGGAGCTCGCGCAGGCTCAGACTCCCGCCCAAGCTACGGCGCCAAGCGACCCTATGGAGCGGGAGCCGCCGGTTCCATCGAAGCGCGCACGGGGTCTGGCTATCGCCCCGCTCCGGGCGGAAGGAGCTCCTTTGCTCCCCGGCCGGCCGCAGGCTCAGGCGCGCGCCCGTCTGGTTCAACGCGGCCTTACACGCCGCGCACCGAGGGCGCATCCGACTATCGCCCCACGAAGGCGAGGCCATATTCCCCCTCCACTCCGCGCGCGGAGAGAAAAGCAGGTTCTGACTGGAAGCCCAAGTCCGGGGCGCCCGCGGGAAGGCCTTCGTCCACGGGGCGGAAGCCCAGCTTTGGCGGCGCGGGCAAGTCTTATGGCGGTTCGAACTCCAAACCCAGGACAGGCGGCTTCTCGAAGTCCGGCTTCAAGAGCAAGTCGACTGGTGCGGGCGGCAAGCGGACGGGATTCCGTCCTGGCGGCAAACCCGGCGGAAAGAAGCGCGGATAAGGAACCGCCCCCTTGACAACCTGGGAGAAAGCAGGAACCCCCTATGGCAAACAGCTTTGGCACGGACATTCTCATTCAAGCGCCAGACCCAGAAAAGGCGGCTGCTTTTTACGTCGAGCATCTCGGATTCGAGATCACCGGTGAAGAACCTGAGATGATCAGCCTTCATGGCAAGCACATCAACCTGTTCATTGAGCGAGGGCCGGCGCTGGGTCCGGTTCTGGAAGTCAAAGTGGACAGCGTCGCAGCCGCGCGGCTGCGACTGGAGAAGAATGGGTGCGAAGTCGTCAAGGATGAGCCGGATTTTCCGCGATGCTACATCAAGGACCCGTTCGGCCTCATCTACAACCTGACAAGTTAGAGCTGTTCTGCAATTCATATGTGGCATTTTGAGTGTCGCGCAAGGTGGCTTTTTCTTGAGGGAGAATTTACTTGGAGGGCGTGCTTCCGGGGTACACCTACTCTGTTTTCGCTATAGTCAGAGCGGTTTCGGGCTGACTGTTTGCAGTCGAGATTGAGAGCTGTGGTTTCCCACCCATTTCACAGAGAACGTGAAATGGGTGGGGCACGGAGCTTCTTTATACCATCCGTCAAAAGTCTACAGCTTGGCTTACGCCAGTTTGGCGTCGAGCACGATTTCTGTATTATTCGCGAAGAGCTTGGAGATGGGGCAGCCTTCCTTGGCTTCCTGAGCGGCTTTGGCAAAGGCTTCCTGAGAAGCGCCGGGAACCGTGGCTTTGGTGGTGAGCAGAATCCGCGTGATGGCGAAGCCGTCGCCAACCTTGCCCAGCGAAACAGCCGCATGGGTACTGATCTTCTCTGGCGTCAGGCCTGCCGCGCCCAACTGCGCTCCCAGAGCCATCGAGAAGCAAGCGGCGTGGGCCGCCGCGATCAACTCCTCGGGAGTGGTGCCCGCGGCAGCGCCTTCAAAGCGCGATGCAAATGAGTAGTTCGCATTGCTCAACACGCTCGTCGCCGTCGAGATCGTGCCTTTGCCTTCCTTCAGTGAACCTGTCCAAACCGCACATGCCTTGCTTGCCATTGTTCCTCCTTGAAAATTTTGGGGATTGTGCGCCGCTGCCAAGGAAATGCCCTGGAGCTGCCGCAATGCCTTACCCTTCCTATAGATGCGTCGAAAACCGCATGGATGCAAGGGAAAACGCTGCTTCTCTGGAGAAATCAGCGAGAAGCGTTCTTCCGGGGCTAAACAGGCTGCGGGAAGAGGCCTGTTTTTAAGTAAAACAACCGAAAAACATCCCTCAGGGGCTAAAGCCCATTGATTTTGCGGCACTTACGGCACGACTAAAGTCGTGCCCTGACGCTTCGCGCCATTCCTGACGGGTTTTTCCGCAGCCTGTGAAGCCCGCATTGATTCTGCCGGCGTTATGCGGGGGTTGAAACCCCCGTCTCCCTCCGGATCGAGCATTTCCGCAGCATACAAATTTTGCATCCTTCATTCGGAGCCACGTTCTTTGACTGGTTCTATCCACGTCAAGCCACGGGCAGCAGATGGGTGCGGGTGAGCACTTTGCGGGCCAGGCCGGTCAGGGCCATTCCGGCCGCCTTGTCCAGCGGAACCCAGCGCCGCGAGCCGCCATGGACGGTCAGCGCATCAATTTCGTCTTCAGGAACGGCGCGGATGCGCACCTGGTAGTTCACCTGCATGATGGCGTGGCGCACTGTCATGCAAAGATCCTTTTTGGGAAAAGCCGTTTCCTTGAGCGCGGGCAACTCCCACAGCCCCGGCATCACGGTCTGCGAAGCTGGGCGCTGCTCCAGCAGCACCTCGCGGCGCGCCGGGCCGTTGCGCAGTGTGAGCGCATAAGCCACTTCGCGGCTCAGCATCGGAGGCCGCGGCGCGGTCTTGTGTTCCCCCTGGGTTTCACAGTCGGCAAAGACCGGGCAGACAAGGCACTGTGGATTGCGCGGCAGACAGACCGTCGCGCCCAGATCCATCATTGCCTGGTTGAAGTCGCCCGGACGCCGAGGAGAAACCAGGCTGGCTGCCAACTCCTCGATTTTGCGCCGGACCGGAGCGCTGGCGTCCCATCCGTTCATCCGGCACAAGACGCGCTCCACATTGCCATCCACCACGGCCACCGGCTCGCCGTGAGCGATGCTGGCGACGGCTGCGGCCGTGTAAGCGCCAATGCCCGGCAGCAGGCGCAACTGGGCCGCCGTTTGGGGCAGGACGCCCTGGTGGTGGCTGGCCACAAACTGCGCCGCCTTCAGCAGCATTCGCGCGCGGCGATAGTAGCCGAGGCCGCTCCACAGGGTCAGCACCTCCTCTTCGGTGGCCTGCGCCAGCGACGGCAGCGTGGGAAAGCGCGCCATGAAGGCCTGATAGCGTTCGATCACCACGGCCACGCGGGTCTGCTGCAGCATCACTTCCGAAAGCCATATGGCGTAGGGGTCACGGCTGCGCCGCCAGGGCAAGTCGCGCTGGCTGCGGCCGTACCACTTCAGCAAGCGCCTCCGCACCCTGGTGATTTTCCCGGCTTCCCACTCAGGCTGGCCCATGCGCCCAGATTAGCAGGCGGATTCTCGCTCCGGCTGCGGAATCTCGTGCTCCCACGCCGCGGCGGAATGCTATAGGCTCGTAACAGGCATGGATATGGAAATTACCTGCAACCGCTGCCACCAGAGCGTCCAACCCGAGGACTGCTACTGCCCCACGTGCGGGCTGCCCCGACTGGTGTATGCCACCGACGGCCCCCCGGAGCAAACCCAGCCGGAGATATGGGAGAAGGCCGTGCGGGATGCAGGCACGCTCGACTGGAAGCCGGCGTTGCGCGCGGCTCTGCTGATGGCGATACCGGCCGGGCTGCTTTCGAGCGAGGTCTCGCCCACGGGGGGAGTTTTCGGACTTTTCTGGATGACCACGGCTGCGGCCTGGGCCGTGGTGATCTACATGCGCAACCAGAAGCCAGCATGGATCACGCTCGGAGCCGGCGCGCGCATCGGCCTGGTCACGGGGCTGCTGGGCAGTTGGCTGGCCTTTGGCGTGAGCGGCGGCGCTTTGTTTGTGGAGCGCTTCCTCTTCCATCAGGGCGGCCAGATTGACGCGGAGTATTCCAGCATTTTCGTCAGCAAGTTTCAGCAGACGATTCAGCAGACACTGGCGGGGATGGGGCCGGCAGACGCGGCACAGGCGCAGACTGTTTTCGCCGGAATGCTGTCCTGGATGACGTCGCCGGAGGGCCATGCGGCAATGTGGGCAGGCTCGCTTGCATTCAGCTCGCTTTTCCTGCTGCTCTTTGCCGTTTGCGGAGGCGCGCTGGGGGCGCGGATACAGGCCGGGAGACGCCGCCCGGAGGTCTAGGTTCAAGCCCCTGACTGCATAATTACGCAGCTTCAGGTTCTATGGTTTCCCACCCTTTCGCCAGAGAAAAAGCGAAAGGATGGGGCACGGAAGATGATACATAAACAAGCGGTCAGAGACCGGAAACATTTTTGGCTGGCAGACTTTCTCGCGCCTGTAGGCTGATGTTGTTTTGAGACAGGCGCCGAGCGCCGCGTTTCTTTCCACTTTTCGACAACTTGCCCACGGGCCCCAACCCTTCTATCATCCACCGAGAGACAAGCCGAGAGAATACCTATGAGCGAAGAACCAGGCAAAACCATACTGCGCACCAAGAGCAGGCTGATGTCCGCCTCCGAAATCGAACGCACGCTGGTGCGTTTGGCCCACGAGATTGTTGAAAAGAGCAACGGCAGCGAGGATCTGGCCCTGGTCGGCATCAAGCGCCGCGGCATTGTGCTGGCCGAGCGGCTGGGCAAGCTGATTTCCGGCATCGAGAAGCGTTCGGTGGATACCGGCGTGATCGATATCAAGTTCTACCGCGACGACCTCACTTCCGCGGAGGGGCGTCCCGTGGTCACGCCGGGCGCCATCGGCTTCGACATCAACGGCCGCAACATCGTGCTCTGCGACGACGTGCTCTACACCGGCCGCACCATCCGCGCCGCGATGGATGCCCTCTTCGATCACGGCCGCCCGCGCCGCGTGCAACTGGCCGTGCTGATCGACCGCGGCCAGCGCGAGCTGCCCATCGAGGCTACATACGTGGGCCGGCGCGTGCCCACCAGCAGCCGCGAAATCGTTGAGGTCAAGTTCCAGGAAGTGGATAACGACGAGCAGGTTCTGCTTACCGAGCCCGCCGAATAAATTGAATTGACAGCTTTCAGCCTCCGGCTTTTCGCTGGAGGCCGGAAGCCAGAGGCTGAAACAGCATGAGCCCAACCGCAGTCCAAAACCGGCGATCGCTTCCCACTCCGCCTGTCGCAGCCTCGCCGTTCCCTTACAACCCCGGCTCGCTGCTCTCAGCCCAGCACCTGACGCTGGTGGACCTGAGCCACATCCTCGCCCGCGCCACGGCGCTGGAGAATCAGGACCCGCTGGAGCGCGCCCGCACGCTGGCCAAGCGCCGCGTGGCGCTGCTCTTTTACGAGTCCTCGACCCGCACGCGCACCAGCTTCGAGCTGGCCGCCAAAAGCCTGGGCGCAGACACCGCGCTGGTTTCCAGCCAATCTTCGAGCATCGAGAAGGGCGAGTCGCTGAAAGACACCGGCCTGACCCTGCGCGCGCTGGGGGCCGAAGCCATCATCCTGCGCCACAACTGCAGCGGCGCGCCCTGGCTGCTGGAAGAGGCAACCCGCCTGCCCGTGATGAACGCCGGCGACGGGATGCACGACCATCCGACCCAGGCGCTGCTGGATTTGCGCACCATTCTGGCTCACCTGCGGCCCGGAGTGGAGACCGTCACCGCCGAAACGCTGGCTGGCGTCACCGTCGCCATCACCGGCGACATTTTTCATAGCCGCGTGGCGCGCTCGAATATGTTGCTCCTGCCCCGTCTGGGCGCGCGCGTGATTCTCTGCGGACCCAGGGAGTTGCTGCCGGAACTGGCCGCGCAGGCCGGTCCGGGAATCGAGATCGAACGCGACTTCGAGGCTGCTCTCAGCCAGTCGCAGGTGCTGATGATGCTGCGCATCCAGGCCGAGCGTCTGGCCGGATTGCAGCTCGATCTGGAAGAGTACAAGGCGGGCTACCAGCTCACCGGCCCGCGGCTGGCCGCGCTTGCGCCGACGGCCGTTGTGCTGCATCCCGGCCCCATCATTCGCGGCCTGGAGATTACCGCTGGCGTCGCCGACGGCCCACAGTCGGCAATTCTGGAACAGGTCACGAACGGCGTCGCCATCCGCATGGCGGTGGTCGAGCGGGCGCTGACGGCAAAGGCGTGAAGATTTCTGTTGACGCATCTCCAGAAACGAGCCGATACTGTATATGAGTGGCTGGTGCTGCCGGACTGAACGTGTTACCCGGGCGAGCCGCTTGATCTTGTAAAGGGCCGCGTGAGCGGCCCTTTACGTTTTGGGCTTGTTTTTGTCGCCTTTGGGCATCACGGAGAAAAGCTCAGGCCGAGGATGATGGGCTGTGCATTCGAGAACAGCCAGGTCTCTCACCGTATTGCCATATCGGTCGATTCGGCTCTGCGGGTTTTGAAAAACGGTCATGCGGGGGTTCGGAGACAGCACTGAGGCTGCATTCATTGCACTTGCGATCTGATCGAGAACATCCTCGATTGTGTAGCCGTCGCGGACCACGCGGCTCCTGTAGAGATGCCGCCCATAGAAGAGCACCTCGCCCGTCACTGGGGGCATTGGCGGCTGATGCGTTGCTCGCGACCGGTTGATCGCCTCCAACTGTTCCGTGGTGAGCGTGCCGATGACGACGCCCTGCGGCTTGCGCCCCTGTGCAATTTGCGCGAAATTGGCCCGCATCAGGACGAATGCGTTCTCGTGAAGCGGCATCGGCGGCTTTTCCTTCTCTGAATTGTAGTCCGTAGTAGCCGAGGCACATCAAACCTGAATTGTGCGACGCAGCGCGGAGTTGCTATTCTGTGCAAGCGGCACGCAATCCGCGATCTTCGAACAGGTCCACTACGGCGTAGCCATTTGCATGGCGGTGGTCGAGCGGGCGCTGACGGCGAAGGCTTCATCTTAGGAGATTGAAAGATGAAATACTCGGGCGATGGAGCTAAACGCATTACTGTTCTAGCTGGCCTCGCAGCCGCTGAAGTCTATTTTGTTTATTACTTTTTGCAGCATCGCAACTTTGAGGCTTTTTTAGTTCTTACGACGGTGATAGTTATCCTTTTTGCCACTTTTTATTGGATCAATTGGTTGATACGGCATGGCATTAATAACTTTCACGTTTGCATGGTAATGGGTGTGGGTGCAGCAGCGCTGATCTGTTGGCAAAAGGGATATCGGATTCTGAGCATTGGTGTTATCCTTGCTGGCATTTTCTTTTCGATGATATTACTGCGAAGAATGCTGATCTCGATGGACAAGAATCAGCAAGAGAAAAACCTGAAAGAATATCGGAAAGAAGTAAATGGTCTCATGCCTATTACAAGAGAAGCGCTGAATCTTTTATTCTTTCTGGCGCTCGGTGTATGTTTGTGGGCACAGGATGGGTTTCACCTTGTTCTGGGCGCATGGCTTTTTCTGATTTTTCCACTCTGGTATGCAGGCAAGGTCATATATCGCTTTTTTTGGACCAACTGGGCAAGTGATGATGAGGATGCTTCTATTGAAGGCGATAACTAATCAAGGAGGCCGCGCATGACGGCTCTGGTAATTCGTGGCGGCCATCTGATCGACCCGGCAGCCGGCGTCGATGGCCCCAAAGACATTCTGCTCAAGGACGGCCGCGTGGCCGAGATCGCCGGGCCCGGCAAGCTGAAAGCTACCAATGGCGCCGAGGTTCTGGACGCGACCGGCCTGACCGTCGCTCCGGGCCTCATCGACATGCACGTCCACCTGCGCGAGCCCGGCCAGGGCTACAAGGAGACGATCGCCAGCGGCACGGCGGCGGCTGCGGCAGGTGGCTTCACATCTGTTGCGGCCATGCCGAACTCGACGCCGGTCAACGACTCGCCGGAGATTACACGCTGGATGCAGGCGCCGGAGCGTGGCGCGGCCATTCGCGTCTTTCCGGTCGCCGCCGCCACGCGCGGGTCTAAAGGTGAAGTGATAAACGACTATGCGGCGCTCAAAGCCGCCGGAGCTGTGGCCGTCAGCGACGACGGCCTGCCCATCCTGAAAGACAATGTGATGCGCGAGGCTCTGGCGGCGGCAGCGCGCGCGGGCCTCACCGTCATCCAGCACGCCGAGGACACGCGCCAGACCCGGACCGCCAACTGGAGCGCCAGCATGAATGCCGGGCCGGTCTCCTTCAGGCTCGGCCTGCGCGGGATGAGCGATGAGATTGAGTCCGCAATCGTCGAGCGCGACATCCGCCTGGTCGGCGAGCTGCGCGAAAGCCGCGCCCACCTGCACGTGGCCCACATCTCCACCGCAGCCGCGCTGAATGCCGTGCGCCAGGCCCGCCGCAACGGCCTGCGCGTCACCTGCGAGGTCACGCCGCATCACTTCCTGCTCACAGACGAGCACGTCGGCCTCTACGACACCAACGCCAAGATGTGCCCGCCGCTGCGCTCGGCCACCGACCGCGACGCCATGATCGAGGCCATTCTCGACGGCGTGGTGGACGCTATCGCCACCGACCACGCGCCACACGCCGTTCACGAAAAGGAAGTCGAGTTCGAGCGCGCGCCCAACGGCATCATCGGCCTGGAAACCGCGCTGGGCCTCTCGCTCCGCTGGCTGCACACGGAATGGAAACTGCCCCTGGGCCGCGTCCTGAGCCTGCTCAGCGCCCAGCCGGCGGCGCTGCTGGGAATGAAGGGCCGCGGCACCCTGGCCGTGGGCAGCTTTGCCGACGTGGTCGTCTTCGACCCCAGGGCCGAGTGGACTTACAACGCCCACAAAGGCAAGTCGAAGTCCAGAAACACCCCCTTCGACGGCTGGACGATGCAAGGCAAGGTCCGCTGGACGATCTCTGAAGGCCGCGTGGCGTACGACGCGGAGAGCGCGTAAGAAATCAACCGGCTGATCGCGCGTGAAGGCAGGAAAGTAGACGCGCTCCCGGCGGGAATTCTGGAGGAAGTGCTGGCTAAGGTTGGAACGCTGTTCGAGTAATAGATTGTCCGTTTGCGTCCGGTAACGCGACTTACCGTTCCCTATCCGGGGTCGATGAGTGACTCGGCGATTTTGCGTAAAGCCAGCGCGATTCCTGGCGACATCGGTGTTTCCTAGAACTAATTGCAATTGAGTTCTTAGTCTATGCGATAGTCTGGAAGCATGAACGGCCTTATTGGGGAATTCTTCAACACGCCTATCCCGGAAAAAGTGTGGCACTACACATCGACCTCCGCGCTTGAAGGAATCTTATCCTCTGGCACTGTCTGGGCGACAGAGGTGCACTACACAACCGATGCTTCCGAGTTTGTTCACGCCCAAAATGTTGCAACTGCTTTCCTCCAGGAGATTGTACCCGCTGACGAAAGTATGGCGCGCGCGAAACAAGCCGGACTCAATGTCCTGGTTCATGCGTTCGAGAACGGCCCTCTCTCGCCAGACATAACGGAAGTTTTCGTTGCGTCGTTCAGTTCTTGTGCGGATTTGAAAAGTCAGTGGATGGAGTACGCGGACGCCGGACGTGGTGTAAGTATCGCTTTTGATCTGAGTGGAATTCGACCGCCTCAAGAACTCGGTTACGCATTGGCATTCGCTCCATGCGTTTACCTACAGGATGAAAAGGAGAAACTACTTGCTGCCGCTCTCGGCCATTTCATGCAGACGTTTGCGGAGCTTGATCGAAACACTCGAAGTCACAGGTGGGCGGCCGAGCGGCTCCGCGACTGGTTGCTCGTTGATCAAATCTACGGACTTGAGTTTGATCGAGCCGTTTTTGATGCAGCTAACGATGAATACATTCGCGAGTTGCTGCATGGCGCTCTGACTCAAACGTCGTTCGATCTGCTACGGCTAGCCAGTCATTGCAAAGACTATGCATTCCAACAAGAAGCTGAATGGCGTTTGTCTCTGCCTCATACTAAGTCGAAGCCGTTTAAGGGCATCAAGGTCCAATATCGCGGGGCTGAACAACACATTCCGTATTTAGCTCACACTCTTTTTTGTGAACGTCTTCCGATCACCGAGGTCCTTGTAGGTCCGTTCTGCCAAGACCGGGCGAGAATAGAGCAATTACTCGATACATATAATTGCCGAGTTCCAGTAGTAATGTCGGGGATTCCTATCAGAAACCCCAATGAAATTAGATGATTGTTGGGTTGTTGCTAACAGCCCGTAGCGCTCATCCAGCGAGGTTTACGGGATGGTAGCTTGATCGATTCTGAAAACGCCCTTGTAGGTCGTTTCCCCGGCTTCCAACGCATCAAAACTCCGTACAAAGCGGGTGCCCCAGAGCCTGCCCTGAGCGAAGTCGAAGGGGCCGGATTTTCGGACCTGAGATACCACGAACCACGCGCGAGCGCAAAGCGAGCCTCTGGCCGCACCGCAGGTGCTTGCGGATAATTACCCTCTGCCGTTGCATAATGATTCCAGAAGTTTCCCTCAAATCATCGTCCCGGCCCGACCTTTTCGCGCCGCCTTCCAGCCGGAAGCGGCCAAAAGAGGCCGAAACGTCCCGTAACTCCTTATCCTGGACGATTCTGCGGGTAACTCCTTTGTTTTGACGATTTTGCAGCGCAACCATGCCTGTAAGCTATTGAAAACAAGGAATTTATTTACAAAATACGGGTGGGGGTACCCCATGCTCCAGCTTTGCCGTCCCATCAAGACCAACGGACAGCGAAGCCAATCTCCGCCGGGCGCCCCACCCCCTATTTCCTGTGAAACTGACGCCGCTCAAGCCTGCGCGGGAGTGTTCTCTCCAAACCGCATTCTTTGCAGCCGGAGCGAGACCTGCACCAGCAGAACCATGACCGGGACCTCGACCAGAGGGCCGATGACCGCGGCAAAGGCAGCGCCGGAGTTCAGCCCGAAGACGGCCACGGCCACCGCGATGGCCAGTTCGAAATTGTTGCTGGCCGCCGTGAACGAGAGCGTGGCCGTCTTCGAGTAATCCGCGCCCACCTTGCGGCTCATCCAGAAACTCACAAAGAACATGACGACGAAATAGATCAGCAGCGGAACTGCGATGCGCACAACGTCCAGCGGAAGCCGGACGATCAGGTTGCCCTTCAGGCTGAACATCACCACGATGGTAAACAGCAGCGCGGCCAGCGTCAGCGGGCTGATGGCGGGCACAAAGCGCGTCTGATACCACGCGCGGCTCTTGATGCGCAGCAGCACAAAGCGGGTCAGCATCCCGGCCAGAAACGGAATGCCGAGATAGATGAAGACGCTTTGTGCGATCTGGCTCACGCGGATGTCCACCACCACGCTTTTCAATCCGACCAGCGGCGGCAGAACGGCCAGAAAGAACCATGCGTAGACGCTGTAGAAGAGCACCTGGAAGATGCTGTTGAAGGCCACCAGTCCGGCGGCGTAGTCGGTGTCTCCGCGGGCCAGTTCATTCCACACAATCACCATGGCGATGCAGCGGGCCAGGCCGATGAGAATCAGCCCGGTCCGGTACTCCGGGTACCCGCGCAGAAAAATCACAGCCAAAGAAAACATCAGCACCGGTCCGATCACCCAGTTCTGCACGAGCGAGAGGCCCAGCACTTTGCGATTGCGGAAAACCTCGCCCAGCCGCTCGTACTGCACCTTGGCCAGCGGCGGATACATCATCAGAATCAGGCCCACGGCGATGGGGATGTTGGTGGTTCCCGCCTGGAAGCGCTGCAACAGCGCGGGCACGCCCGGAACGAAGCGTCCCAGCGCAACCCCGGCCGCCATGGCCAGAAAAATCCATAGCGTCAGATAACGGTCGATGAACGAAAGCCTCGCGCCGCCCGGCGTTGTGGCCGTGCAGCAGAGCTGCGGATCTGTTGGCATTCTCTCTCTCCTTTGAGGCAAGAGCGCATTTACAGCGGTTGCTTCCCGAGGTCGCGCATACGGTCCTCGATGGCCATGCGGTCCAGCGTTTCCAGAGGCTGGCTGATGAATAGCTGCACACGCTTACGAATCTGCCGCATGGCGAGCGCGAAGGCCGCGCGCTTCACCTCGTCGCTGCCTTCCACGGCTGCCGGATCGGGAAAGCCCCAGTGCGCCGTGACCGGATGCCCCGGCCACAGCGGGCACATCTCGCCCGCGGCGTTGTCGCAGACGGTCACGACGAAGTCCATCTGCGGCGCGCCGGGCTGCGCGAAATCGTTCCAGCTCTTGCTGCGCAGACCCTCCACCGGATAGCCCAGCGCTTGCACCAGCTCGATGGCGAAAAGATTCACTTTGCCCGTCGGACGGCTGCCCGCGCTGTACGCCTTGAACCGGCCCGCGCCCATCGTGTTGATGAGCGCCTCGGCCATGATGCTGCGCGCCGAGTTGCCGGTGCACAAAATGAGAATGTTGTAGGTCTTCTGCATAAGAAACAGCCTCCTCTATCAGCCGCAGCAGCCCGACGAGCAGCAGCAACCGCCTGGTTTCGCCGGCCCAGGTTTTTCCGCGCGGATGAAAGCGCTCATGAACTTGCCCTCAACCAGCGGAGCGATGGCGTCCACGTCAATTCCCGCCTCTGTCAGAAAACTCCGCGCATCCTCGATGGAGTACTCGCGCGTCGGCTCCATCGAGATGCGTGCAAACCCGGCCTTCGCCAGTTTGGACGCGTACTCCTGTTCCTCCAGCGCGCCAGAGATGCAGCCCACCCAGAGCATCATGCTCTGGCGCACTTCGTCTGGAACCTCGCCGCGAACAACCACATCGGAAACGGCAAAGCGCCCGCCTGGTTTAAGCACGCGGAAGGCCTCCTGCAAGACGCGGTCCTTGTCGGCGGAGAGATTGATGACGCAGTTGGAAATCACCACGTCCACCGAGTTATCGGGCAAGGGAATACTCTCGATTTCGCCCTTGAGGAACTCGACATTTTCGACACCCGCCTGGCGCTGGTTCTCGCGGGCCAGGGCCAGCATGTCGTCGGTCATGTCCAGGCCGTAGGCCTTGCCCGTCGGCCCCACGCGCTTGGCCGAGAGCAGAACGTCGATGCCGCCCCCGGAGCCCAGGTCCAGCACCGTCTCGCCCGCCTTCAGCTCAATCAGGGCGGTGGGATTGCCGCACCCGAGTGACGCCAGCACGGCGCTGGCCGGCAGGCCCTGCTTCTCGGCTTCGTTGTAAAGGTTGGTCGTGATGGGGTCGCAACAGCTGAACGCAGGGTTGCAGCAGGCAGCCGAGCCTGTCTTCTGTACCTGCCGCGCCGCGGCTCCGTACTTTTCCTGAACCAGGGTCTTCGTATCGGTCTTCGTTTCCATAGAACGCACCTCACATACGCTAAAACAAATATATAAGTTGATTTTATATTTGTCAATCCATATATAATAGCCACATGAACGCCAGTCCCAAATCGCCTGAACTGTCCGGCCTCTTTGCAGCGCTGGCCGACAATACACGCCTGCGTCTGCTCAACCTGATGTCGGGCCGCGAGGTCTGTGTTTGCCATTTCGTGGATATTCTCGGCCAGAGCCAGCCGAAAATCTCGCGGCATCTGGCTTACCTGCGCAAGGCCGGTATTGTTGCGCCGCGCCGCGAGGGGAAGTGGATGCACTACAGCATCTGCACGTCCGCAGATGCCGCGGCCGGCTCCATCCTGACTGCGGTACTGGCCGCGCTCGGCCGCGACAAGCAGATGCAGGCTGACCGCGGCAAACTGGACCATGTCTGCTGCGGCGTGCGCAACGTAGAATTGCACCAGATCCAGAAAGGCTGAGTTCGCATGATGCGTTGGCTGGTGCGTTGGCTGCAACGGGGGATTGTGGCGCTGGTGGCGGTGTTTGTGGCCACATACGCGGGCGATTGGGCCATCTACAAGCTGCGCGGCTCGCCCCACGGCAAGGTCACGGTCAACCGCTACGTGACGATCCCGCTCAAAGGGAACAAGCAGGAATTCGATTATCAGGGCTCAATCGACGTGCCCTGCTCGGTCTCCCTGTTTCCGCAGGCAGGACAGAATCCCTGCTGGCAACTGCGCCGCAATCCGAATCAGGGAATGACGCTCTAAGCAGCTTTGCGGGAAGAAATCGTTCAGCGCGGCTACAGCGAAACCAGAGTGGGTGTATCCCGGAAGCACGCCCGCCAAGTGGCTTTTTTCTCAAGAAAAAACCACCTTGAGGACTTTCACGAAGGGCACGTTTACTCTGGTTTCGCTCTCGGCGAAGATGAATCTGTGATGAAGATCACGTCGAGCAAGGACAAGTCAGTCTAACATCGTTCCGTCTTTCGGAGAATTCCGGCGAACGATGTATAGCCGCACACAAAACGAGAACGGGACTTACAACACCCGCTGCCTCCACTGCTTCATGACCATCGCCTCTTCTGTGGAAACAGAGACGGAGCTGGATCGGCTTGAGGTCCGGCACATCTGTCCAGAGAGGGCGCTGGCGGAATTGCTGGAGCAGGTGAAAGCCAGTGAATCCCAGCGCCACGGGGCTAATATTCTCTAGCCAAGCCTTCCCATCTTTATTGCATCCGCGCCTGATCCCGCAGTTGGCTGGCCGTGGCTTCCAGAAAAGTTTCCACGCTTGCGCCGGCGGGCTGCTCCAGTCCGGATTTTGCCTGGACTGCGGCGGCGATCCGCCCGGCGAGCGCATGGCGCGTGGGGAGGGACATATCGAGCCTTCTAGCGAAAAATCCCTCCAGAACTTCCAGATCGGCGGGCGAGAGCTTCGCAATGCCGGTGGACGGCAGAGAGAAAGCAGTGTGCGGCGCGGGGGCCTGAGCGCTTGGGGCGAAAACTTGCGCGGTGAAGGTCCGGGCCCCGGAATTGCCCCAGAGCGGTTCTTCCTGCCGGCGGTCGCGCACCACCAGAGTGCCCGCGGCCAGGTCGCCCAGCCGCTGATGCTGGCGGGTGACGAACATGGAGATGACGCCCACGGCATAGAAAAAAGGAAGCTGGTCGATATAGCGGACAAAGTTGCGGGCCATGGACTCGAAGAGGCCAATGGCGCGGCCGGAACGCTGAATGACGCGAATGTGGACCACGCGCTTGCCCGGTGTGCGGCCGTTCCAGAAGGCCTCGAAGAGCGTAAAGTAGCCCCAATTGAAGAGGAAGAAAATGATAATGAACAGAGCCGTCGCCCACTGCTCTGAGATCTCGGAGAAGGCCTTGATGCCTGGCAGAATCAGCGCAGCCAGCAGCGAAAGCACTAAGAAGGAGGCGCCCCATATCAGATAATCGATCAGAAGCGCGATGAAGCGGCTGCCGATGCCGGCCAGAGGAAACTCGATCGCGACCAGTTCCGGGGTGTCGATGTTAAGCTGATCTGAATTCAACTCCATGACGCAAATCCTCTCCAACCAGTGGATTCTCAAGCGCCGGCCCCACTGGGACCGGCTGGCTTTTCTGTTGGCCCAGTCGGATGCGAGCGGCCTGGGGCAGCTATCGCGCGCGGAGTTGCAAGAGATGGCCCTGCTCTATCGGCAGGTGGCGGCAGACCTCTCGGTGCTGCGCCAGGACTCGACTTCCCGCACCTACACGCAATATGTGAATCAATTGCTGGCTCGCGCTCACCATATCATCTATTCCGGCCGCAAGACCAATCTGCGGACGCTCTTTCTCTTTTTGCGCGACGAATATCCGGCCATTTTCCAGCGCCAGATCGGCTATGTCGCGGCTTCGTTGCTGGTTTCCGTGGCCTTTGGCGTGCTGGGCGCCGTGTTGACCACGGCGAGGCCGGAGTTCATGCGCCACTTCGTCGGCCCGGAAATGATCGCCACCATGGAGCGCCACGAGATGTGGACCAAATCCGTGGTCAGCGTGGCGCCCATGGCTTCCAGTTGGATCATGACCAACAACCTCACGGTCAGCTTCGTTACGTTTGCCGGGGGAATCGTCTTTGGGCTGGGAACCTTCCTCGCGCTCTTCCAGAACGGCATCATGCTGGGCGTAATCGGCGCGGCCTGCCACCACTACGACATGTCTCTGGCCCTGTGGAGCTTTGTGGCCGCGCATGGTTCGCTTGAGCTGCCCTCGATCATTATCGCGGGCGGGGCGGGATTCCGCCTGGGCCACGCCATGCTCTTCCCCGGCGCGCTGCGCTGGAAGGAGTCGGTGGCCCGCGGCGGCATCGAAGCCACGCGGCTGGTCAGCGGCATTATTCCCCTGCTGGTGATTGCCGGAACACTGGAGGGCTTCTTCTCTCCGTCGGCAGCTCCCGTCTGGCTCAGGTTCACCGTCGGTGGAATGCTGTTTGCGCTGCTTAATCTGTGGCTCTTCCGGCCGGTCATGGCGAAACCAGAGTAGATCTATCCCGGAAGCACGCCCGCCAAGTGGCTTTTCCTCTCCGGGGTCTCCAACGAGCGATTTTTGCTCGCTGGGGTGAAAAAAAAGCCACCTTTAAGACGTTCATCCATGGCACGCTTACTCTGGTTTCGTTCAAGGCACCACAACGGTAATTTTGGCATTGTGGATGATGCCGTTGGCCGTGCCGGTTACCAGCACCGTGTAGGTGACCAGAGTTGGAGCAGGTTTGGGCGTCGGTGTAGATCCGTGTGGGCTGCCCGAGATAGAGTTGCAGCCGGCCGCCGCAAATGCCGCGAACAGGGCAAGGCTGAGCAGAAGACTTCCCTTGAGTTTGCGATGCGCGCGCCCGCCTGCCATCAGGAAGCCAAAGAACACCATTCCCGCCGCAATCGGCCAGCGGAACGGCCCTGGCTGCTTGGGAGCGGCGAGAGCGGTCGTCTTCGACGCCGCACTGATGGTGAGCGTCGTCGTCGCCGTCGCCTGCCCATTGACCGTCACCGTCGATGGATTGAGGCTGCACGTGAGCAGGCTGGAGGAGGTCGAGCAACTCAAGGCCACCGACGAGTTGAAGTCATTCAGCGAATTCAGGTTGAAGCTGACGGTATTCGATGTGCCAGAGGGCACGGATATCTGCGGCAACTGCGGCGCAAGCAGAAAATCCGGCGTCGTTGACAGCGTGATCTGGTAACTCTCAAGTATGGCGGACGATTGATACACGCTGTCTCCGGAGTAGACAGCTTTGAGTTGGCTCGATCCGAGATCAAAGGAGAGACCATCCGCATATGCTGTCACGGTGGCGCTATTGGCTCCGGCAGGTGTAAGCGGGCCGTAGGTAATCTCCACTCCATCCTCGAAGAAGTCAACGGAACCGGTGGGCGGAATCGTGGAACTGGGTCCACCGGTAACATCAGCCGTTAAATAGACGCCCGACCAAAATGTGTCCTGCATTGAGGGTGGGCTTACGGTCATGGCCGTCGTGGTGGGCAGCAGCGGTGCGGGCGGCGCCGTGGCAACCACGGTGTAGGTTAGACCGTACTGGCCGAGTTGGTTGGATGAGGCAGCGGAGGTGTTGGGCAAGGAGTTTGCGTCGCCGGCATAGGATGCCGTGACCGTGTAGGTCCCGGCGGGAAGGTTTTGAAATACGGCCTCACCCGACAGTACCGGATACCCTAAAAAGTGGGTAGATCGTGTGATAAGCCCGCCCGGAACGAGTGTGATGTTTTGAGACAGTGAACCTGCATTGACGGTGAGGGCGCCAGTGGGCACGTGGCAGTTGGCCTCGTATATCTGCACTTCCACGCGCAGATTGTCTCCGGCACTGAAGGTGCAGGTGGGAGCCGGGCCGTAAGAGTTCGCGCAGTTGGCGGCTGGCCAGGCGGACATGGAGGGTGTCACCTTCGGGACGATGAGTGTGTAGGGCGCGGCCGCCGAAGCAGCGTAGCTTGCATCCCCGGAGTAGGCGGCGCCAATGGTGTGGGTGCCTGCATTGAAGGTGGTGGGTGGAATCCAGCCGGCGTAGCCATAGGAATTCAGAGCAACGGTGGCCTGCGGCGTGCCGTCCACGGCGAATGTGACGCTGCCCGTGCCAGTTCCAAACGAAGGCCATACCCCGTTGACGATGGCCACCGGCGCGACCTGCGAGTCTGCGCCAAACGTCGTTCCGCTGGGCGATGGTTCCCAAGGTCCGCCTGCCGTCGCCTGCTCGTAGACCGCCTGATTGGGGGCAAGCAGACACGGGGCGGCTGGGTTAAGGGTTTGTCCCGGCACCCCGAACCCATAGATGTTCAGGGTGCTGGCGGCAGGCGAAATCGTGACCATTTGCGGATCGGAGTAACTGCTTGCATAGGTTCCATCGCCGGCATACTGCGCCCAAACTTGATAACTCCCGCCGGGAAGATCGCTCAGTGTGCCGGTGGCCGTGCCTTTGCTATCAACTGTAAAAACTCCCTTTCCGGCGCTCAATGGAGCAGGCGAATTATTGAGAATGGTCACGCTGCCTTGCGGAGTTCCGCCGCCTGAAGACGGCTTGACCGTCACCGAAAAGCTGATCGCATCTCCGTGCTGCGCGGAGGCGGGAGTGACTTGCATTGTGGTCGCCGTCGGCTTGAAGGTGATTGAGTTCCAGTCATTCACCAGGACACTGGCATCCACCGACCCGAGGCCGCTGGCCAGGTCGTATCCCGCCGCGGCCGGGTACTCCTGCAAGGAATAAAACGTGTCCGCCTTATCCAGCGAGCAGTCCGGCTTGTCTTTGAGGCACGTCATGTTGTTGCTGCCCAGCGTCACATCGTGAAATGCCGCGGGAAACTGTTGGGCCAGCGGATAGAGCGAATAGTTTGCCTGACCCTGGCGGCCATACTTCTGGTTCACCAGCGCCATGATTCCGGCCATGGCGGGCGTTGAGGCCGAGGTTCCGCCTACCATGCTGATCGTTCCAGTACCGCTCGCATCTGGCACGCAGTCGCCGGGCATGGCGCAGATGGGATAGGCGCTGAAATTCTGCCCGTTGGCGGCAAAGAGCGAGAGATCGGGAATATCGCGCACCCCATCGGACGGAACTTCAGGCGCATTCTGCCAGCTTGGCTTGGCATAGCCTTTGACGCCGCCCGGCGATCCGGCGGCACATATAAACGGAAGCGCGCTGCCAGACGTGGTGGACGCAACGGAGTTGATGCAACCGCTGGCTCCGCCTCCGCCAGCGGGAATGGAGACTGATGAGAGTTGCACATAGGGGCCGATGGCGTTGAATCCATAGACGGTGTCCCAGACCTGTTCGGGCAATGGAGCTTTCAGCGATCCGTTATCCGCGTCATTGGTTTGATTCCACAGGTTGGCCATGCTGGCGCCCCCGGTGGCATAGTCGGAGTAATAAAAGTCCGTTCCGCCGACCGCGACGTCCCATGGCGTGGAAGCCAGCCCATTCACCGCCAGCCCATACTCAGTAGTCCATTGGTCGTTCGCATTGTCGCAACCGGCCGAGCCGCTGTCGCCGCTGGAGACCAGAACCGTCTGTCCCTGAGCCGCGGCCTGTTCCCATATCGCCGACCAAAGCGCATTGCCGGATTGCGACAGGAACCCCTCGCAATTTTGAAAGCTCATGCTCAATACGCTTGCCTGGTTGTCTTCAACGGCGCGCAAGGCCGCCATATAGAGCGGATCGACAAGAGTGGAGCTGTTATAGTCGCCGGTGAAAAGACCGTTGGTGCTGGCGATGTAGAGATTGACGGTAGCGCCGGGCGCGACTGCCCCCGCTTCCTCGATGTCCAGATACGCCTCAATGGCATCCCCATTGACCCCTGGGTCGGCGCCGTCGAGCACCACTTGCGCCGGTTTGCTCGACAGGTTGAACAAGCTACGGAACGCGTTGTCCAGACTCAAATCGATGTTGGAATCGTTGATGATGCCGATGGTCTGCCCCGCGCCGTTCACCCCCGCCCTGTACAGCGGCGCCAGATCGTATTGCGTGGCAAAGTCCTCCGGCGCGAGGGTATAAAAATTCCCGCTTCCCTGGGGATTTGGAAGCGTCCATAGCGGGGTGGCTTTTCTTGTGCTGCGCGAGTAAAGAGCCTGTCCCGCAACCTGAAGGTTGCGCTTGGCGCGAAAATCGTTCATCGGCGAGACGCCTTTGACCAGCGCCGTCAAGGCAGCCGGAATCTTCACTTCCGTTGCGTTGGCGTAATGCGTTTCGCCGTGGACATCGTACTGATGAATCTGCGTGTGAAAGGCCTCGCGCAACTGGCCCGCCGTGCCTGAAAACTCGACAAATTGACCGCTCTTTGAAATCTTTGCAACCTGAAACCCGTGCGAACCCAGCCATGCCGTGGCAGCTTGAATGTCCTCGTCGGCGGCACCGAACTGCGCGCCGAATTGCTCCGGCGTGAGCCACTTGTGATAGCTCGCGGAGCCGCGTGTATGAGCATCCTGCAAGAACTGCTTCAGCGCGGCCTCGCGCTCCGGCGGCTGGTTCAGCAGCAG
>Ga0255348_1000077_pt1 | contig 53558 bp, 41 predicted proteins | sample CBST25v5metaG_FD_189945 | JGI IMG/M metagenome (GOLD analysis project Ga0255348, IMG submission 189945) | Peat soil microbial communities from Stordalen Mire, Sweden - C.B.S.T-25.v5 | ecosystem: Environmental > Terrestrial > Soil > Wetlands > Peat | place: Sweden: Norrbotten County, Stordalen... | reverse complement strand
GGATTAGGGGTTAGGAAACGGTTGCGGGGCTGGATCTGTGGTATCTCACCCTTGCGCCAGAAAAAACGCGCAAGGATGGGGCACGGAGCTTGCATTGCTGATCTTTGCTTTTACTGAAGCACTCCATACACTGACGGCCGACCGATCAGCCGCTGGATGCGCTCCTTCACTGGCGGATGAGTCGAGAAAAGGCTGGCGAAGCTCTGGCCGCTGAGGATTGGCGCAATGATGAACATGTGCGCCGAACTGGGCGAGGCCAGCAGCGGACCCCGGCGGCTTTCGCCGGAGATCTTTTCGAGTGCCGAGGCCAGGCCGTAGGGGTTGCCGGTCAGGCGTGCTCCCGAGGCGTCGGCCTCGTATTCGCGGGTGCGCGAAACCCAAAGCTGAATCAGCATGGCGGCGAAAGGCGCCAGCAGCAGCATGACAATCGAGCCCAGTCCGCTGCCTTCGCGGTCGCGCCGGTCGTCGCCGCCCATGGCGCCGAACCAGAAGGCCATGCGCGCCAGCATGGTGATGGCTCCGGCCAGCGTGGCGGCAATCGAGCTGGTGAGGATGTCGCGGTTGCGCACGTGGCTCAGCTCGTGGGCCAGCACGCCTTCCAGTTCGTCGTCGTTCAGCAGCTCCAGAATGCCGTGCGTCACGGCGACCGCGGCGTGTTGCGGATTGCGGCCGGTGGCGAAGGCATTGGGCGAGTCGGTGGGGATCACGAAAATCTTGGGCATGGGAAGCCCGGCGCGCTGCGTTAGCCGCTCCACTGCGTTATAGACGCGCGGCAACTCTTCACGCGTCGCTGGTTGCGCCCGATACATGCTCAGCGCCAGCTTGTCGGAGTAGAAGTAGCTGAAGAAATTCATGGTTGCCGCCACGGCAAAGGCGATCAGCGCGCCGTCGGTTCCGCCCAGGTACTCTCCGGCCAGAATCAGAAGCAGCGTCATGCCGGTCAGCAGCACGGTGGTTTTGAAGACATTCATGGACTTTCGCCCCCAAGGCTCTATTTTCTCACTGCAAGCGAGTGGAGATCTGTAACCTTACGACTTGTAGTAGTAACTCTCAAATTGTGGAAATCATACAAATTTTTCAAATCTCTCAACAATAAACATTGAAGGAGCGCCTCTACGAGGCGGTCAGCGAGCTACGCTCGCATACGGTGGGAGGGCGTTGAGCGCCCCTCCCACACCCTCCCCGCCAAAAGACAAAAAACTTCCTGTGGATGGCAAAAGCAATCCGGCTTCCACAACTCAATGTAGAATCATGCAAGACCGAGCAGAAAGCCACGTAGACGAGCCCGTTAATGCTTGGGGTAGACCCAACTGGCTGTCACCGGGGGCAACCCTTCCTCAATCCCACAACGAGTGATAATGCGTAACGAAGAGAGCCATGCCTTCTTCGAAAATCTTCTGATCACGTTCGAAGAGAAGGAGAATGGCGACAGAGCGGCTTTCCGTGACTGCTTCCCAGGCGTCAATCGATACCCCTGAGGGGCGACCCGTAGGGTAGTCTCCGAGTTCCGCTTCGTAGAGGCCATCGGACATGCGCTGGCTTGCTTCAAACGCCTCTATCATCTTGTCCATGATGGCGTCCCAGCGGGCCTGCGCCCGCACCATACCCTCGTCTGAGGGATTCCCCCGCCAATCCCCGCCGACGATCAAGTCCTCGGGCTCAAACATGCAAGAGGGAACTCCGTGCTTGTGTTCCTTGAGATGGCGAAGAGCGGCCGGCATCCAGCTATCGAGATAGACGTCAAGACTCCACGTGTCACTGTCTGCCCAGCCACGGTGGGCACGTTGGAGTATGAACTTGGTTTCGTTGTAGATGCGACGGGGACTTCCCCACGGGCTGTGCTTGAAGTAGCGATAGATAGCCCAGTAGACGCGCCTGTACCACGGGTCAGTTTCGTAGTCAGAAAGACTACGGAACATAACGAGGTCATATCGGAGATTAGAGAAGAGGACTAATTTTTCCTTGCTCTTCTTGCGCAGGCGCAGGAAGACAAGTATCGTGCTGAAAATATTAGAGTTCCACATGATTAGTTAACCCTCCACGGTTAACTAATGCATTCCGAATCGCATATCCGTCTCCTCCTTGATTTTCGGCTCAATGCTACCATATTGGGCCAGCCGCCCGAAAAACTTGCCTGTCTATGGTTTGAATCTCTTCATTTTTGCTCGCGCCAAAGATAGATTGTATTACAATGTAATTCAGTGGGGTGCGCTATGGCTGCCAATGCTCTTGTACAAACTAGGATCGACGGAAAGATCAAGCGGGAGGCTACCGTGGTTTTGGAGGCGATTGGCCTAACTGTTTCTGATGCTGTTCGACTAATGCTTACGCGCGTTGCTCGTGAGAAGGCGCTCCCGTTTGAACCGCTTGTCCCAAACAAAGAAACCATTGCCGCCATGAAAGAGGCTCATGGCGGAATACTAGAAACGGTCACACTTGATGATCTGCAAGCGGTGTTCAGTGCGCGCAATTAAACAAACCACTGCTTTTAAGCGCGATTTGAAGCGTGAATCCAAGGGAGCGCATCGGGCTTATTTGGCTGAGAACTTCGTAAAGGCAGTTCAGATTCTCGCCATGGACCAATCGCTTGCTGAGCGTTTCCACGATCATGACTTGTCGAATAATTGGCTGGGATATCGAGATTGTCACATCCGGCCTGATTTAGTCCTGATCTATGCGAAGCCTGACGATGAAACTCTAGAACTGGTTCGCCTTGGATCTCACGCCGAACTCTGCCTTTAGGCCGTTGATCCTCCAGAACGGGGTCTGGGGACCCCAGTTTCATCTGAAAACGGGCTGCAAGCCCAAACCGGCGGAATTGAGCGGCGGCAACGATCCGCGACAGAACGGGCCATTTGCTTAACCCGGTTTTCCGTTCCATTGGCCGCAAAACAACAGCCCGAAACCATGCTATCCATGGTTTGAATGTCATCGCGTTCGCTCGAATTCAAACCAGTTCCAAGTATGGATTCGCTCCGAGGCGTAAAGGCCGCTGCGCGCCGCTTGCGCGGTGGCCTGCGGGCCAGCCTTGACCCCTCTCCGCTCAAAAAGAAGTTCAGCCAGGCATCGGATCGATAGATCTTCCTATGCCTGAAAAACTCATCCATCCAGTTGCCGCGCAGCGGCTATCCTTGCCTTTTGCGGCCCCCCAAGAAGTCCCCGCGCTGCTTCGCAGCGGCAGAATGATTGACACATCACCCCCAAACGGGAACTGTAGAGCATCCAAGCGTTTATAAACGTTAACATACATTTAATCAAACACATAGCATTTTTGCGTTTACGCCTGGAAACGGCCGATTACCTGCGTAACCAAGTTTCCGCTATTGGCGTTAACACGTTGATTCAAAATACATTAAATTCAAAAGTTCAAATTTCCCGTCTTGACGTTCGCCGCGCTCTGCGTCTAGGGTAGCGAAAAGGCGGCTCCCCCCATGAGCAACACTCGCACCGGCCAGAACGTCGATTCTCCGCCGCTTCCAAACGCCGAAACACATTCGATTCTCCGCGCCAAAACCGTAGCGACCCGGCTCTCTGTTGAGGAGCTGAAGGAGGTCGAATCGGCGGCCAAACGGGACAGAAAAGCGCTGGCCGAATGGCTTCGCGATACCATCTTGCGGGAGGCGCGGCCGGACGGCCCGTTCGAACAGATACTGACAGAGATTTCGGCGAGCCGCGTCCTCTCCGGGCAGATAGCCCAGCAAGTGAGCCAGTCAAGACAGGAGATTCCCCGGCTGGTCAGCCAGTCCGCCGACCAGGCGCTGGCGCGGGTCAATGATGTAACCGTGAAGGCCATTCGCAATGTGACGGTCAGCGGAGTGGGCGCGAAGATCGAGACCATCGCCGGCCGGCTGGCGACTATCGAAAATGAACTACAGATGCTGAATCGATTCTCTGAGCACGCGGAGGAAGCTTCGACCTCTGGGAGGAGTTTTAGCGGAATCTTCCAATGGCAACAGCTTGCCGTTGTCATGCTTGCTGGCATCCTGCTAGGCAGTGCTGGTTCGTGGTACTTTGCCAGTCGCCCGCTCAAAGAAGCGACAGACTACATCCTGCAACTTAAAGAGAATCCGGTTCCATCGCAGAATGCGCCCCAAAGCACGTCGCCTGCTCCCCGCCATCCCGTACGAATTGGGCACAGGTAAGGCGCACATCATGCTATCGATCTCGCAACCACTTTCGGCCGGCCAGGCGCGGACCTACCACGCGCGGGAGTTTGCTTCGAGCGAGCAGAACTACTGGAGCCGCGACCAGAAGGGGTTCAGCGAGTGGCAGGGCAAATTAGCCGAAGAGTGGGGACTTTCCGGAGCCGTCGGCTCCGAACACTTTGCCCGTCTCAGCGAAGGCCAGCACCCGGAGACCGGGGAGCAGCTCATCCGGCATCAGCCTCAACGGACCTATGACGGCAAGTTTGGCAGGGAAGTGACCAGCGTCGAGCACCGGGCTGGATGGGATGCGACCTTTTCCGCGCCGAAGTCGGTATCGCTCACAGCCCTGGTAGGCGGCGATGACCGGGTGCGGGTGGCCCACCGGGAGAGTGTCCGCGCGGCCCTGGCCGAGCTGGAGCGGTACACGCAAGCGCGCATCGGCAACGTCCATGCGCCGGAGACGACGGGGAAGCTCATTGCCGCGACCTTCGAGCACGACACCGCCCGGCCAGTCGAAGGCTATGCCGCGCCGCAACTTCACACCCATGCGGTAATCTTCAACGTTACCGAGAGGGTGAATGGCCAAACCCGCGCCCTTCAGCCCAAGGAGCTTTTCGCTTCGCAGAGCTATGCCACGGGTGTCTACCGCGCGGAGCTGGCCATCCGGCTCCAGGATCTCGGTTACACGCTAGAGCGCGGCGAGTTTGGCCAGCCTGAAATCAAGGGCTACACGAAGGAGTACATGGCGGCCAACAGCCAGCGCCGGGAGCAGGTGAAAGACCATCTTCGCAGTACCGGCTTTGACGGGCCGGCCGCCGCGCAGATCGCCGCGCACCGGACGCGCGATGCCAAGCAACTGCTCTCTCCGGAAGAGGTTTTGCGGCAGCACAGGGCGCTGGCGGCGCAGTACGGCCATCAAGCGGATCGCGTGGTGGTCGAGGCGCGCGAGCAGCGCCGGCAACACTCCCACGATCCCCAGAAAGCCTCCCAAGTGGCCATGACCTATGCCCGCGATCACCTCTTCGAGCGTTCTGCGGTCCAGAGTGAACGCTCGATTCTGACGGCGGCGCTTGGCAGGAGCATGGGCAAAGCGAACTTCATTCATGTCCAGCAGGAGTTCGACCGCAGGGTCCAGACGGGCGAGTTCCGCGCCGTCGAGCATGGACCAAAGCACAAGGACCAGCAATACACGACCGCGGCCATGCTGCGCATGGAGCGGGAAATCGTCGCACGCATCGAGGAGGGCAACCGGCGTGGCTACAGCGATCCGATGCTGGTTTCGCCTCAGGCGCGCATCGACGCCGAGGACCGCCACCCGGAGCTGAACGCCGGGCAGCGCCAGGCCGTCGATGAGATCTTTCTCTCGCGCGAAAAGGTCGTCGGTTTGGACGGTTTCGCCGGCACGGGCAAGACGACGACGCTGGCCGTGATCCGCGAAGGCGCGGCGGCGGAAGGGTACAAGGTCGAGGGTTTCGCGCCCACATCGCGCGCGGCGCAAAAGCTGGCCGAGGCGGGCATCGTGACTTCCACATTGCAAAAGGAACTGGCGCGGCGGCCGGGACCGGATACCGGGGCGCGGCGTCTTTATGTGCTCGACGAATCTTCGCTCGCCTCCACCAAGCAAATCCACGAGTTCATGAACCGGCTTCATCCGAACGACCGCGTTCTGATGGTCGGCGACCGGCGGCAGCATGAGGCGGTCGAGGCCGGGCGGCCCTTCGCTCAACTCCAGGAAGCGGGCATGAAGACGGTCAAGCTCGAACAGATCGTCCGCCAGAAAGACCCGGAGCTGAAACAGGTGGTCGAGCAACTCGCGCGCGGAGAAGTGGGGAAAGCCGTACAAGGGTTGGAGCGGCAGGGCCGCGTCCACGAGGTGAAAGACCCGGCCGAGCGCGTTGCGGCGATTGCCCGTGAGTACGCGCGATCGCCGGAAAGCACTCTCGTTGTCTCGCCCGACAACCGCTCCCGCGCGGAAATCAACCGGGCCATTCACGCCGAGATGCAAGGCCGTGGCCTTGTCGGCAGGGAAGAACACCGCGTGCAAACGCTGGTTCCGCGCCAGAACCTCACCGGCGCGGACCGCGCCTGGGCCGCGCGCTACGAGGTGGGCGACGTGCTGCGCTACTCGCGGGCGTCGAAGGAAACCGGCATCGGAAAAGGCGAGTATGCGCGGGTGAAAGAGATCGATGCTGTCAACAACCGGCTGACAGTGGAGCTGAAGGACGGCACAGCGCGGAACTACGATCCGCGCCGGCAGCAGGGCGTTTCTGTCTATCGGGAGGAGCCGCGCAATTTTTCCGTGGGCGACCGCATCCAGTTCACCGCGCCGGCCAGCGACCTGAAGGTGGTCAACCGCGAGTTGGGGGTCGTCGAAGCCATCGGCCGGGACGGGTGGATGAGCCTCAAACTGGACGGTGGCCGCGAGGTCTCGCTCGATCCGCTCCGGCATCCGCATCTCGATCACGGCTACGCGGTCACAAGCCATTCCAGCCAGGGGCAAACCGCCGAGCGCGTTCTCATCAACGTGGACACCGAACTGGGCGCGCGGGATCTGCTCAACAACCGCATGGCGTATGTCGCCGTTTCGCGCGGCGCGCACGATGCGCAGATTTTCACCAACGACCGCGAGAAGCTGCCCGCCGCGCTCGGGCATGACGTTTCCCACGAGAGCGCACATGTACCCGAGATGAAGCAGGAGCAGGCAGTCGTGTCACAGCGGGAGATCGGGCCACGGCACGAGCAAGTGCAGAGCTTCGATATTGGCTTGGGGCTTTAATCAAAAATTGGGCTTTACTGCGGCAACCCAGTTGGGTGACGTGTCCTACCCCTGCCCATGCGTAGCATGGCGCTTTTCGTTGGTCGTACCGATGCTGCCGGATGGAGCCCCAGACGCCAGCAAGCCGCCCCGAAGGGCGGCTTGCGGTTGAGATGACTAAAACTGCGGAAGTCCAAGACGGCTATTCAGGAAGGCGTTAACTCCGGCGATCAGCAGGAAGATAGCCAGCAGAATTCCGAACGTTAGCCACCTCGCCTTCTTGCTCAACGGGGCGGATTTTCTGGTCCAGCCGTAGTATCTGAGCCAGCCAACTAGCCCGGCAAAACCGAGAATCAAGACTAGCACTGGAAACGGGACGGGGCGCATTGCATTCATGCCGGTCATCAGTGCCCCGCCATGCAGGACTGGTAGTCCTGGTACGTGCCATACGCATCGTTCAAAGCCCCAAATGCGCTAATCGCTGACCCAATCCCCGGAATTGCCTTTGCGCCCACACCCACCAACTTTGCGGCTGGTACCATCGCTGATACTTGGAAACCGAAGATACTCGTCATGGCCCCTGTTGTATCCCCATGCACTGCGCTATTGACGGTAGAAGCGGCATTCACGCCCATCTGGGCTCCGGCCACGACAAGGTCTCCCCCTGGCAAGAAACCAGCACCAACACCTGCCACATCAAGGCTGAGTGCAACGGCATTCTTCTTGAGTGCTGCGCCCGCGCATTGCTGTTGCTTTGTAGTCCCATTATTTGGGGCGAATCTTGGTCATGGCGAACCAAGAAGCTAAGGTTACGAAGAACATGAAGACGCTAAAGCTCAACGGATCTCCAATAGGCCCAAGGATGCCCCAGAGTGGACCATAATGCATTACGATGAGTACCGTTCCCCATGAGCTCAACCCGACGAGGAAAGTTATCGGGCCAAATCTCCCTTGCTCTCTCGCGACTCTTCTCGCCCAAAATGCGCAGATGAAAACCCCGATCTGGACGATTAAGCAAACAGCCAGTGGAGGGAGGAGATCGTGCCATGCAACGAGATAGCGGAGATGCACGAAACACGCGATAGCAACTCCCTCAATAAAGATTGACGGAATCCCGATTGAGAGCCATTTTCCGAACTGTCTTTGTAGCGTCATGGTTGGCAGTCCGCTCCGAATTCTGGATTGTTGGGCGTTCGCAGTGCATCCCACGATGAAGTCGCAATCTTATATCCGGTGTATACCGCGGCAGCGGCGGCAGGAAGCGCGGCCGCGCATAATAGTGGGGATGCCACCTCACCCGCAGTACAGGCCGCAACCCCGCCCAAAACTCCAGTTACCGCCAATCCTCCTCCGACAGCGACCGTTCCAATTGTTTCCACACCATGCCATACATAGGATGCTTTTTCTAAGTCTGAGCATTTACGTTTCTGTTGCTGCTGCTGTGGCGACAACGGGTTATTTGGGGCCGAGGATGCACTTCCGCTGCGACCTTGATCCATCGATGGCACCGATGGACTACCTCCGCCGAAGCCATCGACAATGCTCCAAGTATCCCAATAACCACCGCTCAGCTTCACCGTAGCATCTCCACCAGGAAACTCGAAGCTGGTAGTAAACGAACCACCCGCGAATGGTTCATCTACCCATTGGGAATAAATGGTCGTGATTATTACTCCATTCAGGGCAGTCGACCATATCGAGCCATCTCCCATGGGGTTGTATATGTCGCTGAAAGTGCCGCCGACGGCATTATTGCATCTTCCTGACGGGCACGGGTCAATCTTCAAAAGCCCTTGAGGATCGACGTAGCTCACCGGATTGTTCGCCACATAGGCATAGCGGTTCATGCTCTGTGGATTGGAAACGTCATAACTTCCGGAATACGGATCGGGCGAAAACCAGCGGCCCTGCGCACTGGAGTACTGCCTAAACTGAGCATAATCGGTGTTGGTTTCCGTGTCGTGATCGAGCGTGGCGTAGTGGCTTGCGTCTCCGTCCGTGCCGGAGGTTGCCTGGCCGTCGCCCCAAGGCAGAGATGTGAAGGTTCCTTCCACGCTGGCATTATACGTGGTGCGCAGACGCTCTGTCCCAAGCCAGTCCTGATGCTCGAAGTGTGTCGCGCCGCCGGAGTAATATGCCACTGGCTGGCTGCCCCAGTAGTATTTTCCCTTAATCTGGGGCTCCACCACCACCGCCACCCTTATTTAAGGCTGAACCGTCCAGCTTTCCAGCAGCTCTCAATGAAATACGCTTTAACGCCATGTGGTACATACCGAAGTAGAAAATCGGAACACTCAACAACACAGCAGCAATTAAGCCACCTATTGCGTCTGTCGGGTCCACGAGACGAAGCGCGACACCCGAATAGAAAACCGCGACAACCGTTGCAACGCCAAAAATCGCCATACCGAGACCCCATCCGCGCGCAAGTCGCTTGGGCGAGGCGCCCCGCTCCTCACCCTTTCTAAGCCACCATATTAGCGGCGCAAGGATAACCCATGGAACCGCGAACGCCAGATATGGACCCGCAAGCTCGCCGGCAGTCATGTTGAAAACTCGCGCGGCAATGAGACAGGGTCCGAGTTCGAGGGCAAGATAGACGCCGATGCCCCAGAACAGCCATATCCAAATGCTTTCCCGCGATCTTGAAATCGAAAGTCTCTTCATTCGCTCCTACTCTTCGCAGGTTATAGCCTGCTTAATCCCTGAGATCGATTCTTTCGCCTGATAGACCCCGAGGCCTGTTAATACACCGCCGCCGGCCGTTAGAGAAGCCCCGCCGAACCCAGCGGCAATACAAGTCGCTGGTTCAAAAGGTGACGGATCGAGACACCCGGCTCCTACGAGAAGCCCTGCTGCACCAAAATGAACCCCCGCAAGAGTAAAAGATCCCCCTGCATCTCCAGCTGCTTGTAATGCTTTGAGCGCTCCTGCAATGCGCGTCGCGGTGTTGCAAGGTTTCTTTTGTTGTGATTTTTGCTGCACGTTGTTTGGGGCGATACCGGGCCGCCTAAAACGCACTCCGTCAGAAGCACAAACTGCGGAGTACGTCATAATCGTTGGCCTCGCATCGTAGACGTAAACCGAATCCGTTTTTAGGCCGGAGAGCCGGTTTCGCCGCTCCGCTTCATCAGCTTCTCAATCAGCTTCAAACACCCACACATGATGCCAATATCCAGCAGCCCAACTGGAAATAGTGCTGGACCTCCGATAGGACCGTGAACATCTGGCCATGGGACATAAAGAATTAGCAGCGCATGTAGAACAGTCAAAATAGCAAGCGTCGCCCAAAACCACAGATGCCTTCGTCGTCCCCAGAAAATTCGTGCGGATGCCACGAGAGCCATGGCGATCACCCATGCTGCTAATTTTCTTCCTGCATCATTACGGAACAGGAGGAGCACTGGCGATGTACAGAGTGGTATCAAGAGCGCCGATACCCTCGACAAAAACGTATCTTTTGATGTCTGGTTAGTCATAAGATTAGTTCCCCGCCATACATGCTTGATAATCGCTGTTAGCGTGCCAGACATCCCATCCCAAAACAGCCCCATTGTAGATTGTGCCGATCACTGGAAGCACACTAGCAGTAGTTTTCATACCTGCATATACTGCTCCTGCCCTCACAGCCGATAGCTGGGCTCCAGTAGCATTACCAATAGTAAAGCCAACGTTCTTGTTGTAGGCACTATAGGCCGATGACGCTAATCCAAGAGAAACTTGAGTCGTAACCAGCGCCGCACCGGCTCCAGGAACAAGTCCTGCCGCTGTGCCTGCCGCATCAAGTCCAATCCCTACGCCCACCTTTATCTTGCATTTGGTTGATTTGGCTTGCTGCGCGTTATTTGGGGCGATACCAAATGCACTAGCGGCGAACGTCGTCGTACACATACACAGTTCGATCAAACTCCTTTCATCGCCTTCTCGACCAGCTTGATAAACCCACATATAGCAGCAAAATCAGCGATGCCAACAGGCCAAAGAGCCGGAGCTGGAAAGCTCTTATTGGTCCAAGGAACGGCAACGACCAACACAACATGAATGACCGTCAGCGCAGCAACTGTCATCCAAAACCACGCGTGCCGCCTTTGGTGCCAGAACGCCCAAATTCCACCAATCATCATCGCAAAGGCAATCCCTGCCGCCCTTCCTCTTCCCGGATCGAAAAAGTGACTGACAATCATAGCCACAGGCAGCGAAATGACGCCGACTAGAAGTCCCCATCTTGCCGCTGTACGTGACGTGACATTCTCTGCGCTCATGCTTTTCATCAGTGACCTGCCATGCAACTGCTGTAGTCGCTATACGCTTGGCTGCCATCATGGTAGGCAGAGGCCACATCCATAGCTGCTCCGGCGAATGGAACCCATTTGGCCCATCCCCATCCTGCACTTGTTGCAGCCAGTTCTGTTGGCGCTTTAAGGTAGGAGCCCATGCCCAATCCAGCGCCGGTCATATCTTTATTTACCGCGCTGTTGATCATGGATGCTGTAGAAAGTCCTAAGCCAATCCCCAGCTTCGCGTATTGCGCTTCCGGCCCAAACGCGTCTACGCCGAGTGACGCCGCATCCAGTGCAAGCGCAACTCCGTTCTTTCGTCCGGCTACGCCAAGACAATGACTTACCGTCGGCGCGTTATTTGGGGCAGCTCCAGAGGACGAATGCCCGGAATACGGCAAGAGTGATGAGCCTGAGTTGCTCCCTGCACCAAAAGAGGGGAATGACACATCCATCCATCCCGCTTGTACAGCGTAGGTGCCAATAAAACTGTAGGGGTCGTCGGGGTCATAGTTTGGGTTGGGTACGAAATACATACTAGAGTCAACGGGCACCATTATCCAACCAAAACCATTAATCGCAGTCGACCATATCGAGCCATCTCCCATGGGGTTGTATATGTCGCTGAAAGTGCCGCCGACGGCATTATTGCATCTTCCTGACGGGCACGGGTCAATCTTCAAAAGCCCTTGAGGATCGACGTAGCTCACCGGATTGTTTGCCACATAGGCATAGCGGTTCATGCTCTGTGGATTGGAAACGTCATAACTTCCAGAATACGGATCGGGCGAAAACCAGCGACCCTGCGCACTGGAGTACTGCCTAAACTGAGCATAATCGGTGTTGGTTTCCGTGTCGTGATCGAGCGTGGCGTAGTGGTTTGCGTCTCCGTCCGAGCCGGAGGTCACCTGGCCGTCGCCCCAGGGCAGAGATGTGAAGGTTCCTTCCACGCTGGCATTATACGTGGTGCGCAGACGCTCTGTCCCAAGCCAGTCCTGATGCTCGAAGTGTGTCGCGCCGCCGGAGTAATACGCCACTGGCTGGCTGCCCCAGTAGTATTTTCCCTTAATCTGGGCGCGCGTCGTTCCGTTCCACTCCGAAACACGCTGGCCTGCCGCGTTGAAGACGTACTCCGTCGCCGTTGTGCCCACGATGTCTCGCACCCGTTGGTTCAACGCGTTATACACATACTGTGCCGTCGCGCTGTTATCCACCGCTGTGATGTGGCCCTCCGCATCGTAGGTATACGTGTGGAAGCCGTCGTAGGTCATATTGCCAGCCGCGTCATAGCTGTAGCCGCCGGTGCTGATCTGGTTGGTTGCCGTGTTGAAGCTGAGCGAAGAGGTCGATCCGCCGTTCAGCGCATTCTGTTGCCAGCGATTGCCATAGCGGTCGTAGACCCAGGTGTAGTTCTGCGTGGTGCCGGAGGTGACCGTGCGCGAAGTCAGCCTGTTGAACTCGTCGTAGCCAAAGGTGGAGGTTTGGCCTAGGACTGTATCGGTGGAGGCGGTCAACTGCTGCCCCTTCCATCCGTTGATAAAGCCGTAAACTTCGGTGCCGTTGGAAGAGACCGCGCCACCGTTGAGCCGCCCCAGAGCGTCGTAGCTGTATGCGCCGGAAAGCCCATTGCCGAGGGTGTAACTGACCGGTCCGTTGGGGCCGTTTTGCACGTTCGAAAGGACGGTTGCCGGATCTGTCGAATCACTGAGAGAACTGGTCAGAGAATGAATTTCATTGGCAGGCGTGAGCGTATAGGTAGAGGTGACTCCAGCCCCATCTGTCGAAGTGAGGAGGTTTCCGGCAAGGTCGTAGGTGCAGTGAAGCTGCCGGTTGTTGGCTACCGTGCCGCAGCCGGAGGGAAGGCATTCATCCAGGGAACTGGTCCTGCCCATGGCGTCATAGCTGTAGGCGGTCATTGCCGTTGGCACCGAGGCGAGAGAGAGGCGTCCCTTCAAGTTGGCTTGGGTGAGGTCGGCAAAATTAGCGCCTGCGCTCACGTCATAGGCAAAGGTCTTGGTGGGCGTTCCGTCGCTGTAGGTAATGCTGATCGGACGACTGAGCGAATCATATTGGGTGGTGGTTGTCGTCAGAACCGACGAACTGGTCTGGTTGGCCGTTGGCCGCGTGCGTGTGACTACAAGTCCTGTGCTATTGTAAGCATAGCTGTAAGTAGTGGTTCCAGATTCCGGCTCAGTCGCGGAAGTGGGGCGCCCCAGCCAGTCGCTCACAAAGGTGCGCGTCTGCGCGCCTTGGGTAATCGTCGTCGTGGGCGTGGCAAGAGCGTAGCTGTAGGTCGTGGTAAAGCCGGTTCCTGAAATGTCCGTGCCGCAGGAAACCGGCGTCGTGCCCGTTGGCGGCATACTAGTGTTCGAGGAAATCTCGCAGACGATGGTTGGCCGTCCCAAGCCATCCACCTGCGAGATGCGCGTCACGCCATTCTCGTCGATGGATTTCATGGCGCGTCCCTGGTAGGTGTAGCTGCGCGTCTCGCCCTCGCCACTGGCGCGAACCACGCTGGTGACCCGCCCCAGTACATCGTATGAATAGGTATCACCCGCGCCGGAACAAACTTTGCTCGCGCTGAAGCCAGTACTCTGGTATCGGTAGGAGTTAAAGGAGGCATTGCCGTTGGCGTCGTAGCAGGTATCCGTCTGGTAAAAATCACTTCCGCTTTGCCCATTGGCGGTTTCCACACGGCTTTGGCGACCGTATCCGTCATACTCTATTTCGTTGCTGGAAGAAACGCTGGATGTCTGTAGCGTATTTGCGGCCACGGTAGTTGGGGAATAAGACCACGTAGTGATACCGCCGTCCGGGGATTCAGCCTCCGTGGGCCGCAGCATTGCGTCGTAGCTTGGAATTTGCGTGATCTGCCCGTTCGGATCGGTCGACGTAAGCGGGAGACCGGTGTGGGCGGTATCAAAAGACTCGCTAGCCCCCAAGGAAACTCCACTCGATGGAGTCGGCAACGCAGCCCCAGTGTTGTAGGTGAAGGTACTGTCATAGGAGAGCGATGTTGTGCCGTTCGGGGTCGTACTGGTCAAGGCTGAGCCAGTGTCTTCATAGGTGGCGCTCGACGTGTACGACGTTCCCGAACTTGCGTACTGTGTTGTGCTGGTCAGATTGCCGCGTGCCGCGGTGACGGCGATATGCTGTGGAACCCCGGAGCTGGCTGTCGGCGTCGTGCCGTCGTACCCGTAGACCGTCTTTCCGGCCAGAGTGCCACTGCCGTCATAAACGTCGTCCTCTGTGACAAGACTTTGAATGCTGGTGCCGTATGTCCAAACCTCTTTGCGGAGGAGTGATCCGCGAGAAGATGATCCACCATAATCATAAACATCCGCTTCCGTTTGCATCCCATAAGCGTTGTATTTTGCAGTTACTCCATGCATCTCAACGCCATTGAGTGTTTCGTACGTATCGATCTGCGTGATGGGCAGTGTGAACGTCGCGGTAGAGCAAGAAGATGTCGCTCCGTCGTAGCAGGTGGTGCGCGCAATAACCGGCGTTCCGCTTTCCGCACCCTGATAGACGCTTCTATTAGTCTCGTAGTAAATGCCGGTCGCATTGTTTGGTTGGTTGCTAGCTTCGACAAAATCATAGGCCTTGTGATTGCCAAGGCCGTCCACAACCTCTGTATGACTCGTTCCGGATCCATTGGGAGACGTCCGAAGATATGTGAATGTGGATGCCGCCGATCCTGAATCGCTGTTCAAAGTGCGCGTCAGGCCAGCGGTAGTACCATCGCTAAAGATCCCTGTGCCATTGGTTCCACCGCTGTAAGTGTAGGTAATTCTTCCGCCCGTCGGCTGGGTCACGGAAGCTATTCTGCCAGTCACGCAATTGTCCGAATATGTCCCGGCAAGAGGAGTGCATGAACCTGGCGTTTCCTCGTATGTGAATAGATATTCGCTTCCATCAGGCAATGCAATACTGCTCACCAACGCATTGCTCGTGCTTCCATACTCTGAAATTCCACTAATTCCAAATTTCGTTGCCACGGTGTATTGCGTGTAATTCACGGTATAGGCAGCACTTCCCGTAAGGGTATTGTAGGTGTATGTAACCGGGCTGGCCGGTGTTCCGCTTCCTGCCTGCGTCAGAACTGGTGTCGTGCTCGACGTAGTATCGAAATACTGACCACTGCTGTTAGCCATGATCTCATTCCCATTGGTGTCTTCATTTTTCTGATCGTTAATAATAGTGCCCAATGGGGTGGTTACTGTGATCCCGACCTGGTTTGCTGGTGCATAAAGAGTGTATCCAGATCCATCATTCGCCACGGACGTTAATGTAGGCCCATAGGTATCCAAACCGAGGTAAGAGCGGACATATGTACTACCGGAGAACGAATGTGATATTCCCTTTGGATCGGAGTAGGCGTAAGTGGTGGTGTCCAGGACCTGAGTGACACAGCCAGTCTTAGTGCAAGGCTTGAGCACCGTAATTGTTTCAGTTGTACTTGTGCTCACATTACCCAAAATAGCAAGTTTATTCGATGTCCATCCCCAATTTATTGTTGGAACCCACGACCTTATTCCATTGGTGGTAACAGGGGACCAAATCATGCTGTCATAGCTGAGGTCATAATCAAACGGCATTCCTCGCCCTGCCCTATGCAGAATGGGAACCGTAAGATGCACGTTGAGATTGCCGACATTGATTGTGTCGATGCCCGGGCTGTTGAAAGTCCCATACGGATAGATTCCTGTCTGCCCCATCAAGGCAGATGCGGGAATAAGGAGAACTAGTATGACGACAACCTTGTGCAAAACTGCGTGCATAATCTTTATCCCTTTCGTGCGCACCACGTTTTAGTTGATCTGGGCGGAACTGACGCGAACCTCCAATTGAAGTGTGTTGTTCACATAGCGCTGGATGAGAAACGGAATTTGCACCCCATTGATGGCGCGGTAGTCGGAGTAGTGAATTTCAATCGTAACTGCGACCTGTGCGCCGCTGTCCGGGCGGACCGAGTAGGCAAGCACCGAAGGCAGAAGCGTTGCAGGGTCAAGACCAATGTCAGTTGTGCTTCGTTGCCTGATGGCCGTGGCAAGTGTTCCCGAAAGTCCGTTCAAAACGAATTGGCCTTGAAGATGGCGATAGAGATTCGTACCGGAACCGACGGCTTCCGTGCCAAGATCAACAGTCAGGAGATTGCTTGGCAACAGAGAGGGTTGAAGGGAAAAAGCGGGGAAAAACCACAACGCCGGACGTCGGCAATTTCCGGAATCGACATCGTGAAGGACTTCATCGTTGCCAGCCCACTGACAACTTGCGTCCATTCCGACACCTGTTTGGGTTTCAGTCCTTTGCCCGGTGGATGCAAGCATAAGTTGCATTTGCGAAGAACCATCTGTGGATGCGGTCAACGTAACGGTTCCTGCATCCTCCAAGCTTCCCGCATACCAGGTCGCATTACCGGAGATCTGAACACGCTGAACGACCTGATCGCCGGAGAAGGCCGTGGACAACTGCGCAAGCAGATTTTCAGCACTTCCGCCTTGCGAGGCTTTGTTTTGGGCGAGAGCGGCGGGTAATGCTAGCAGTGTGATTCCAGAAAAGATGATAAAGACAAAGCCTGCAAATCGAGGGAGCTTCATTGCGGATCTCCGTACGAAGAATTAATAGCGCACAAAAAACAACATCATTACACGGTGAACTGCATCATATATCACGTTTAAGCGTGTCGAATGAAAATATTTGAAGGCTGCGCAGTTTTTTTACAAATCAAAACCAATATTTCAGCTCTGAGCGTGTCGCTTGCGCTTTTTGTTCTCCGTTTTATCCATGCGGGCTATGGGCCACAAAGGGTAAGTCTGACCCATGATCTCTCTTTTAATACGCATGATAAAGGACATTATCATGCGTATAATTGAACCATGACGCGCACTGCTATTCAGGTCCAGTCCCCAGCCCTGCCCTCCGTCTTCACGGCCCAGCCCCAGGCCAGAAAACGGATGCGAGACTTCTTCAGCTCCCATATCCGCAATAAAAACACCCGTCGAGCGTATCTCGAAGCGGTTCGCCAGTTCTCCGCCTTCTGCGCCGGCATCGGCATCGAGGATCTTGCCCAGGTCGAGCCGATCCACGTCGCGGCCTTCGTTGAAGACCAGCTCCGGGAGCATTCCCGGCCGACCGTGAAGCTGCGGCTGGCCGCTCTGCGGATGCTCTTCGATTGGATGGTCGTCGGCCAGGTGATTCCGTTGAATTCCGCGCACAGTGTGCGCGGTCCGAAGCACACGCAGAAGAAGGGCAAGACGCCGGTGCTTACCCCGGAGGAGACGCGGACGCTGCTCGACGCCATCGACACCGCTTCCCTGCCCGGTCTGCGCGACCGCGCATTGATTGGCCTGATGGTCTACACCTTCGCCCGCGTGGGTGCGGTGATCGGTATGCGCATCGAGGATTTCTTCGTCCAGGGGCGGCGCGGCTGGGTGCGGCTTCACGAAAAAGGCGGCAAGGAACACGAGATGCCCACCCATCACAATCTGGATAGCTATCTGGAGGAGTACATCGCCGCCGCCGGCATCGGCCAGGACCGCAAGGGGCCGCTCTTCCGCACGAGCAAGGGGCGCGGCGGCGAGCTGGCCGACCGGCCCATGCTGCAATCCGATGTGTGGCGGATGATTCGACGGCGGGCGCTGGCGGCCGGGATCAAGACGGAGATCGGCTGCCACACCTTCCGCGCCACCGGCATTACCGCCTATCTCAAGAACGGCGGCAAGCTCGAAATCGCCCAGCAGATGGCCAACCACGAGTCGGCCCGCACCACCGGCCTCTACGACCGGCGCAGCGACGACATTTCCCTCGACGAGGTCGAACGGATCGTGATCTGAGGCGGCCGCGATAAGCATATCCTACCGGGCACCCCGAGAAAACGCCTCTACGTGTCTCCTGGCGCGTCGTTTTTCTAGCGCTGGAGGAGAGAATTGCGCCTCTGAGGCATTTTCCCCGCCGTGCATTAATCCACGGCTTAGAAGGCCAGAGTAACTCCCCATAAGCCGGTTTACTGTTCCCTTGCTCCCAGCCCTCTACATAGAGGTAGTCTTATGGATGTTTTGTTATAATCAGCAAATGGCAACGCCGGTTAAACCTGTGCGGGCTGCACTCTGTTGGGAAGGCAATTCGCGGGACATACTGCGCGAATGGCCCAAAAACATCCGTGGCGATTTCGGCACAGCCTTGGATGCAATGCAGAACGGGCAGAAGGCTCATATCCCTACTCGCCCCATGCCATCCATCGCTCCCAGTGTTTTTGAATTGAAGGACACAGACGAAAAGAAGTGGTATCGGCTGGTTTATCTGGCGCGCATCAAGGACGTCATCTACGTCTTGCACTGCTTTACGAAGGACACGGCCAAAACAGAAAAGCGCGACCTGGCGATAGCAGAACAGCGGTGGAAACAGGTGCAGCAGCGGCTACGGGAGGAACAGAAAAATGGAAAGCAAGCGCAGCGAGGAAAAAGCGCCCCACGTGACAAAGGGAAGCGTATTTGACGATCTCGGCTTCACTCCAGCCGAAGCGCTGGAGCTCAAGGTCAAAGCGGAGATCTACGGCGAACTGCTCAACTACATCGAGGAACGGGGATACAGCCAGAAAGAGCTGGGCAAGCTTCTGGGCATACTCCAGCCCGAAGTAAGCAATCTCTTGACCGGCAAGGTTTCAAGGTTCAGCGTCGGCAAGCTCATCAAACTGGCCGGTAAGTTGAATCTGGGAGCCAAGATAAAACTTACGTGGCCCGCATCGCTGCCACCTGCCCGCATTGTCGGCGAGTCAGCCAAGACCCGCCGACGTGCGGCTGCAGCGTAGCCTGTCGAGCGTCCTTTGGATACTCACGCCGCAAGCGCACCATATAAGGTGGTTTACGCCCCCATATTGTGATACTGTGCCGCGATTGGTAGTCTTGCTACGCTTTGAAAGTAAAAGCCCCGCCTTGCGGCGGGGCTGACGTTCAAACTATTTCGATTTATCGGGTTGCCTGACGCAACTCCTTGCGAAGGTCCTTCATTAGCAGCATCATGTGCAGTTCATCATCAGGGCATGGTTCAAACTCGAACCTTTCGTAAAAAGCCCTTGCTTGTTGATCGATGGCATGGATCAGAACCGCTCTAATTCCTAAAATGTCTGCGGCTCGTTCCATGCGAGACAAAGCGTCTTTTAGGAGAGCCTTGCCAAGGCCAGTTCCCTGTTCCTCTTTGTGAACTGCCAACCGCCCTAGCAGAGCAATGGGAATTGGATGATTTGCCAGTCCTTGAGCGGCACGCAGTGTGGCGCTTTCTTTAGAGATGCTGCCAGCAGAGATCGCATAATAGCCCACGACGATATTTGCGCGATGTACTACATAGGTGCGCGCACTGCCGTTCGCCTCATTCTGAAGCGCATACTTTTTAAGCCACTGATTCAGAGACTCATGTGCGCCACAGTTAAACTGGCTCAGGTCATGAATCTTGCTCAGTGTTTCAACCTGAGAAAGTTCCGGCATCCTAGAGCCGTTCCAGAATGCTTGGTTCGCTCAGCAGAACTCTCAGGCGCGGCTTGTTCTGCTCTGGACGATCCAGAGCTGCGGTGAAGGCGTTCCACTGCTTTTCGGTATAGACAAAATGCTGCTGTGAAGCGAGCGCCTCTTCAGCACGAAGGCAGGCACTTTCTACAAGGAAACTGGACATATTAGCCCTTGTTTCCTTTGCTGCCCGGCGAATGAGACGAGCCTGGTCCTCTGTAACGCGCACGTTCAAGCGTTCGGTCCGATGTTTTTGTGCAAGTACCGGCATAATAGTCTCCAGTATGTACAAAGTATGACAAATCGCGAGCATTGTCAAGCTAATTAGCAATTCGCAAATAGCATTTTTCGGTTCGTTTGTTCTATTCAAGAAAACGGCTCAATATTACATCATGTAGACATATAGTAATGTATATAAGTATACAAGACTACATGAAGTCATGTTGCAATGTAGAGAAGTATATGGTATGACATGTAGACATGAAAACAGTGGCGATTATTTCTCAGAAGGGCGGCGTTGGTAAAACAACGGTTGCGTTACATCTAGCCGTTTCCGCCGAGCGCGACAACAAATCTACTGTAATCATTGATCTAGATCCTCAAGCAAGCGCATCTACTTGGAAAGACCTGCGCGAGGACGAATCTCCCCTCGTGCAGCCTGCTCAGGTGAACAGGCTAGCAATCATTTTGGAGGAAGCCAAAAGGCAAGGTGCGTCCTTTATTGTGATTGATACTTCGCCAAACTCTGAAAGCGCATCGCTGGCTGCGGCTCGGGTAGCCGACCTTGTGTTGATTCCGTGCCGACCGCACCTGTTGGATCTGAAAGCAATAAGCTCGTCCATCGAATTGGCTAGACTCGCGAAGAAACCATTCTTCGTTATTGTGAATGCCGTTCCCCCAAGGGGATCTCTTGGGGCAGAGGCGGATTCTGCCATCGCTACCTATGATGCACCTGTTGCACCGCCTCAGCTCTCCATGCGGGCTGCCTATTATCACTGTCTGGTCAATGGTCAGGTAGCACAGGAATATGAGCCGTCGGGCAAAGCTGCCGAAGAAGTAAGGGCTTTGTACATGTGGGTATGTCAACAACTAAACATGTAGACATGTTTAGTTGTTGACTTTTCGGTATGTAATATTGGTTGGAAACTATGCGGAGGTATTTATGACGAAAAGAGCTTCCATGGCTCAAGCCTTGAGTGTTGCTGCGGGACACGCATTTTCGCGACCGCAGGAGGCAACCACAATTTTGGAGTCTCAGCCGTCAGAGAAAGCCCGGGCTCATTTGCTACGGGCTGTCCCGCCGTCGCGAGAAGGAAAGAAGCCGGTAACAGGCTTCTTTAGTCCGGAAATATCGCGACAGATCAAAAAACTAGGTCTAGACCAAGACAAGTCCATGCAAAATCTTCTCCAAGAGGCACTAAACGACCTCTTTCGCAAGTACGATTTACCACCAATAGCCTAGTAGACATGTAAACATGTCCACATGTAGAAGGTAGTCATGGAAACAGAGCAGCATTCCTTATTTCCGATGTCCCCCATTGTGGAGGACAGGGCTCTTGAACTTGTTGAGCTCATGGCCTCAATCGGAGAGCGAGACCCGAGCGATGAGGAACGCGGTTACATCGCACGGATGCTTGTCCAGGCGTGTTTCCCCTACCGGAGAGTCGCTAGTAACGAGTTTTCCCGTGTTGCGAACAGCTTTCGGATGACCATGATGGCTCCATCCGAAGTAGGGCTGCCTTTTGGAGTGATGCCCAGGTTGATTTTCATGTGGATGACCAGAGAGGCGCTCTTCAAGAAGGATCGTCGTCTTGAGCTGGGGCACTCCCTTACTGAGTTTATGTCACAGCTAGATCTCCCTCTTACGGGGGGAAAGAACGGCACCATCACACGGCTTCGGGATCAGATGAAGCGGATGGCATCATCTACGCTTTCCGTTACATACGACAACGGGCGCTCTTGGTCGCTCCGCCATGTAGGCATGATCGAAGAGGCGGAGCTTTGGTGGGAGGAGAAAGAGAAAATCAAGAAAGACGATCAGCCCGATTTGTGGAACTCAACGATTCTCCTCAGTGAATCGTTCTTCCGTGAAATTACCAATCGGCCTGTTCCTTTCGATATGCGAGTTGTTCATCTCATCAGAAAAAAATCACAGAGCCCGCTGGCGCTAGATCTCTTCCTCTGGCTCAACTACAGGCTCAAATACCTCAGTCGGCCGACAGAAATTCCGTGGAAGAAACTCCAGCTTCAGTTTGGAGCAAATTATGCAGATACCCGACAAGGCCGCTTCGAGTTCAAAAAGGAATTTTCGAAACAGATGGAGATCGTTCGGGGGGCCTTCAAGAAGGCAGCACCAAGCATTCAAGAGCTCACGGATGGAACGGGAATCAAGCTTCTCCCAGGTGAAACCAGTATTCCTTCTATTCCATCGATGTCGTAGGGCGATGAACTTTCGCCATACTCTATCGCTTCGGGGTACGTCAGTCTCATGTGCCAGATGCTTACGCATACGTTCCCGACACAAATGCCTGTTTGTGCAAGGCGCTGCGAGACTAAGAGTTTAGCGCCTATATATGTAGGCGCTAAACTCCGAAAACCTGGAGAGAATTCTTCAGAGTCCACAATTCCGAAGCCGACTCTCGACTTCTTAACAATTACGCATACGTTCCCGACGCGCCAAGTGGTTTTAAATCTGTGGATAAAAACGATTTCCACGCATACGTTCCCGACACAAAGCGATCTAAATTATTGTTTATAAACGCGTTATTCGTCCCTTTGTAGTTAAATCTTGTATTAAAAAACAAAGGACGCCGCCGCTCCGCTGATGGCCGCCATTCTGAAGCTTTTTTATTGCGACACATTTTGCCGTTTCAATGGCTTTTTGCAAGAGGCTCGATGAATAATGGAGTCATGATTCTTGAGACCTATCCCCTCGGTCCGCTGCAAGCCAATTGCATTCTTCTTGGCGACGAAAAGGATGGCGAGGCCCTCGTCATCGATCCCGGCGGCGATGCGGCGCATATTCACGATCGTCTGACCGCGCTCGGCCTCACGCTCAAGCAGATTCTGCTGACGCACGGCCACATCGACCACATCGGCGGCGCCTTCGAACTCAAACGCCTGACCGGTGCGCCCATTCTGCTGAACGAGGGCGATCTGCCGCTGCTGAAGATGATCCGCGAGCAAGCCGCGTATTTCGGCCTGACGGAGCCGGATCATGCGGACCGGCCCGACCAATTCCTGACCGAAGGCCAGCGGGTGGGGTTGGAACGCTTCCCGGCGCGGGTACTCTGCACGCCCGGCCACTCGGCCGGTTCCGTCTGCTTTTACTTTGCCGCACTCAAACTGCTGATCTCCGGCGATACGCTGTTTGCCGGCAGCATCGGCCGCACGGACCTGCCCGGCGGCAGTTCGATGCGGATCATCCAGTCCATCCGCACGCAACTACTTCCGCTGCCTGACGAAACCCGCGTTCTCCCCGGCCATGGCCCGGAAACCACCATCGGCGAGGAGCGCGTCAGCAACCCGTTCTTTCGTGGGCTGTGAGCCGCGCCGAAATCGCGTCAGAGAGGAGCAGTACAGACTCAGGCGAACGGCTGACCGCAGTTGCCGCAGAATTTCGTGCCCGGCTCGATCGTTTTGGAGCACTTAGGGCAGATTACGGAAGAAGCGGCAACCGGAGGAAATCCGGCGGAGATACCGGTTGTGCCGTGAGCCATGCTCCAAATAACGATCGTAAAGACCGCGGCGACAGGAATGGCCAGAAGAGCTCCCAGAAATGCACCGCTGATCACACAGGCAAACATGGCAATAATTGCCATCGTTTGCTGTCCCTTTTTGAGGCCGAAGATCAGAGGCACTAGTCCGCAAATGAGGCCAATTATAACCGCGCCGAAGATAACGCCCAAGGAATAGCTGTTCATTCTCCACATCCTTCAATGAATCGGCATTTCAGAAATTTTGAAAATTATAGCTCAATTCTGGTAGGGGAAGCGACGAAAAAACGGCGATCCGCGCAGCAGTTACTCTGGCGATTCTTCCAAATATTCCACCAGCAGCGAGACGCCGCGGCTGAATTCCGCCTCCGGCCCCAGCAAGCTGACCACCAGCCAGCCCGACTCCGGCATTCCAAAAAAGTAGCCGGGATGGACCCAGACGCCGCGCTCGAGCAGCGATAGCACCGTCTGCTCGTCCGGCTCGATTGCCGGGATGCGCACCACGGCGTACCAGCCGCCCTCAACCTTCAAGCGGCTCGCCGCTGGCAATTGGGGAAGTTGCCGGTCCAGTTCGGCCAGATTGGTCGCCACGCGTGCGCGGATTTGCTGCCGGATCAACTCGCGGTCTTCGAGCCACGCCGGAAGCGCCCACTGCACAGGCGCATTCATCGAGAGAAATGTGTCGGCGATAATCTCCAGCCGATCCAGAGCCAGGGTGGCCTGCGGCCCGGTGGCTGCAATCCAGGCGGTTTTCATCTGCGGCAGTCCGGCAATCTTGCTCATCCCGCTGACCACGTAGATCGGAACGCTTTCGAGCCCGGCGGCGAAACTCATTGCCGGTTCGGCAAGCTCATAATCCAGAAAAACCTCGTCCACAATCAGGGAGAGATCGAACTCACGGCAGAGGCGCGCCAGCTCGCCAGCCTCCCACGGCTTGGTGAAGTGGCCGGTGGGGTTGTTGGGATGCACTACGACAATGGCCCGCGTGCGGGGCGTAATCGCGCGGCGCAGGCCCTCTGGATCGATCTGCCAGCCGTTGTCGTAGACCAGCGATGCCGCAGTGAGCCGCACGTCGTCCAGTTCGGCCAGAAAGTCGAAGAGCGGATAGCCGGGCTGATTGAGAACAATCTCGTCGCCCGGATCGCAGAGCAGCCGGAACAGGAAGCTGTAGGCCTCGCTGGTGCTGGTCGTCAGCACAATCTGCTCGGGCTGGAAGGGGACGCCGTGCTCGGCATAGTAGGCGCAGACGGCCTCGCGCGCCGGTAGCAGGCCGCGCGGCTGCGGACTGTACTGGAGAGCCCTCGGATCGGTGAGCGCCGCCAGCAGATCGGGATCGTACGTGAATCCGCAGCGGGTGGGGTTGGAGGCCGTTAGGTCGGCCAGCGGCAGTCCGGCCTCGACGCGCCGCCGGTGCGCCCGCGCCAACGCTGTTTCTGCAGTTTCCCAATTTGTTCTTCGTGAAAAGCGCATTTGTTCTTGTCCAGTTTGCGAGGTCCCGCCTGGGTCGGATTGAACAGAACCGCCCGAAGTGAATCAGGCACAATAGAAACAGGCGTCCCTTTCAACATTACACGGGCGTACTGGGGAGGGGAATTGGCCTTGCGCGCGGTTGTCTTCGACTTTGGAATGGTACTCAGCGGGCCGCCGGACCCGGCCTCGTGGGCGGCCATGCGGTGCATTACCGGGTTGACCGAAGAGCGCTTCGAATTGCTCTATTGGGCTGGCCGGGCTGCCTACGACGAAGGCAAGCTGACGGGCATCGCTTTCTGGCGGAAGGCGATGCGTGAGGCCGGGCTGGAGCCGGATGAGGCCAAAGCGGAGGAGCTGAACCACTGGGATTGCTGCTTTTGGACCGTTCAGGATCCCGCGATGCTGGCCTGGCAGCTCGCACTCAAGCAGCACGGACTGCTGACCGCCATTCTCTCCAATATGGGCGACAGTACGCTGGCCAGCATCGAGAGCGCGTTCGACTGGATTCGCCGTTTCGATGTGCGGGTCTGGAGCTATCAGTTGCGGATCGCCAAGCCCGATCCGGCCATCTATCGCCACACGCTGGCCCAGCTCGGCACGCTGCCAAAAGAGACGCTTTTTATCGACGACAAGCTGGAAAACATTGAGGCCGCGCGGCTTCTGGGCATCCAGACCATTCAGTTCTCCAGCATCGAGCGGCTGCGCGCTGACCTGATAGCCGCCGGGCTGGACGACCAGCTTCCGCTGCCCGTCCGCCAAGCCATCGGTTGAAAAATTACGATTGAACGGGGTGCCCCACCTTCGGCAATTCGCGTTTTTTTGCGAATTGGTTAAGGTGGGATATCGATAGTCTTTTATAGCTTTTTATATTTTTTCATCGCTTTTCCTGCACTCATCGCATCGCATTCGCTGCGCACATTACACTTTTTCTATGGACTTGCATCTCTATGCCGCGACCACCAGCCAGGGAAAGTTGCGTGATTTTCATACCGCAGTCCTGGCTTCGTCTCTGAAAATTGAAGCTTTGCCCGGACTGAAAGAGATTCCCGCGCCGGAAGAGGATGGCCTGACCTTCACCGACAACGCCACGCTGAAGGCCGTCTACTATTCCCGCTATGCCCCCGGCGAGCTGGTGGTGGCCGACGACTCCGGTCTCGAAGTGGACGCTTTGGGCGGCGCTCCCGGCGTGCGCTCGGCGCGATTTGCCTCCGATGCCGGAGTGGTTGACTCGCCGGACGCCAATGACAACGCCGATGTGTGGAACAATGTCGTGCTGTTGCAGCGGATGGCGGGCGTTCCCGCCGCTCGGCGCACGGCACGCTATCGCTGCGTGCTGGTGGTTGCCCGCGACGGCCAGCCGATGTACACCGCCGAGGGCGCGGTCGAGGGGCTGATTCTGGATTCGCCTCGCGGCACGGGCGGCTTTGGCTACGATCCGCTCTTCTATTTGCCCGAACTCGACTGCACCATGGCCGAACTGGATCTCGGAATCAAGAACACGCTGAGCCATCGCGGACGCGCTCTTCAGGCGCTGCTGCCCAAGCTGGGGCAGTAGCGCAGCTCGATTATTTCTGATCCGCGCTGGCCGGGAAGACCAGAACCTGCTGAGGCGCGTCGACTTCCGCGCCCGGAGCGCTGAGCTTCAGCTTCAGGGACTGGATCTGCGGCTTGCCGGTCAAGCCAACCGCAAACCCAAGTTCGTACTGGTTCCGGAAGCGGCGGGTCAGCTCATCCAGGTAAGGCTGGAATGAGACCGGATTCCCCATCCCCATCCAGAAGCTCTTGCCGCCGGTCGCCTCTGCCACAAGACTCAAATAGTTCTGGCCGGCATTTGTCTCGTACCGGGTGTTGCTGAAGCGGCCCCTGCTTTGCCAGTAGATCGAGTAGACGACCATTCCCGCGCGAACTGAATCGTTAATCGCGGCATGAACATACGGGTCTTCTGGATCGTATCCCATCTCGTAGTAGTCCACACCGTTGGTCAGCATCAGTACTTCTCGCCGTGCCGCGCGATCCTTCGAAGGCCAGTTCTTCGCCAAGTCGGAGAGGCAGAAATACGGGCTGGCGCTCGCGCCGGCCGAGCCCATCGGCAGACGCAGCTCTTGCAAGGCCTTGGCCGGGTCCGCGGTCAGTGGGCCCGCAAACAGCGCGCGGCCGTTCTGCATATACGCGATGGCGGCCTTGGCGTTCGGCGGCAGGCTGCGGATGAAACGCGCGATGTCGTCGAACTGGCTTCCCAGGTCGGTGCGAGCCGCGCTGTCGATCAGCACCACCACTTCCAGGCTGTTTGACGGGCTATCAAGAGGTTTCCAAGAGGTGACCCGGGCCTGTCTTCCATTCACCTTGACCGACAAATCCTGTCCGGTAACGGTCGGAGGCAACGCGCCTTCATGCTTCGGGAGAACGGTTACCACGGCCTGCCCTTGCCCCGTATGACTTTCGTCCTGGGAAAACCCCAACGCTGGCCCCAGCAGTACCAGGGCGGCTGCCCATATGGCTATTTCTGGATTTCTCATACAATTTCTCCCTTCAAGGCGCGTATGTCCTGCTGCACCGATTCTACGCACCTTGCCAGCTCTGTGGGGTTAGACGCACAACCCGAGCAAACTGCTTTAAGAAAGCTTTGAACTAGTTCCCGGGGAATGCCAGCATCCTTCAAAACATCGGCTTGTTGAGGGCTTCCCTAGATAGATTCCTTCCGCCGGGATCTGCAAAAAGAACGGGGCTAGCTTTTTAGCCAGCCCCGTTCTTTTTGCTTGGTACAGCAGTTACTTGCTTGCCACGGCCTTCTTCTGTTCCGCCCAGCGGCGCTTGACCGCTTCGGCAATGCGCTTCCGGCCTTCAGGAGAAAGATTCCTCTTCTTCTTCCTCTTGGTTGACTTCTTTGTGGCAGGGGCGATTGTAGCCTTTTTTGGCGCGGGCTTGGTTGTTGTGCCGCCAAGCAGCGCGCGAGCCTGTTGCAATTGAGCAATTTCGCGATCGATCTGAGTCAGAATTTCTGAAACTCCCACGTTTCCTCCTGTTAAATGTGCTTAAGTGGGGTCATTACTGATGTGTATAGCTGAGAAGCATACACGATGAAACAACGATCCTGAAAAGACAATACGCAACTTAATCCTCTTTGACAAACAAAAAATGAGAGGTGTCTATCAATAAATAGGATGGATTCGGAAAGCCTGCTGGAAAGACGGACAGAACAGAAAGGTCCGCTTGCTGCTGGAATATGAATCGGATTTGTCTGGTAGCTGTGTCTTCGGTTTCCCAGTGAATCTTTGATTCCTGATCCGACCCCGAAGTATTGGCAAGGTTATTCTAGATATCTTGCTCTGACTTCGGCGGCGGCAACTCGCGAACGGATACACCCGGCGTTACAGAAAGTCCGGGATAGGTTTGCCGACGCAAGTTCATGGGAGTTTCAGCCGCGCGATAGTTGCGAAGATCCCTCAGAATTTCGTCCTTCTCGCGCGCATACTGGCCTGCCAGCCGGGTCAGGGCATAGGTGATGATATCGCTGTGGTGCAAATCCTGCATGGAGGGATTCCGGTGCATGTTCACCCACAAGCGATGCACGAGTTGCACATCGTCGGGACTTAGCTTCGGCGCATGCGGCCCGATATAGAAGGCCTTGATCTCGCCGCTGTGGCTGATGACATAGAAGTTGAACTGGCGCTTGGGGCCCGGCAGCGCTTCCCAGGCTTGCCCGAGGTGAAAAGCCTGCTCTTCGGCGGTCATCGAACTGGAAACTCCGGAAATCACCGACTCGACCTCCAGAGAATTTGCGCCCTGCGCCAACGCGGCGAAGACATCCCCGGCGGGCACTACCAGTAGCGATACTTTCTTGCCGAAGCTCTCGGCCACGGCGACCGCCTTGGTGAAGAGCATCTGTTCGTGCTCACTGAAACTCTGCTGCTCCGCGCTGAGGTATTCCGGTCCACCGGCGCCCATCATGCGCACACTGAGAACCACCACGTCCTGATCCTCGGTTTTGGTGTGAGCGAGGGTCCACTTCAATGCCAGAGGATTGGTGATATCGTGCATGGTCACCATGACCGCGTTGGGACGGATGGCAACTGACTCGCGGCTAACCTCGTCCTGGTGCTCCAGTTGGAAGAAATCCTTCATCTGCCGGGCAGTCAATGCATGCTTGCGCAGGTTGCTGCGTTCGGAGATGGAAAAAATGACGAAAAATGTCGCAGCAAACAGAATTCCGCTCACCGTGGCGATTGACTTGGTGAACAGGTTGACGATGGCCGTCGACAGCAGCACCAGAAAGACCGAGAGCAGTCCGATGGGAATCTCAACTTTTCCAATGCGCAGATTGGGAGGAACTTTCCAGCCGCGCACGCCCTTGTACTTCCAGCGCAGAACCAGCATCGCCAGGCTGTTGAAGGTGAATGACCAGATGACGCCAAAGGCGTAAGCCTCGCCCAGGGTGATTACGTTGCCGCGGGTCGCGATAATGGTGGTCATCTGAAGGATGAAGACCATGTTCACGATGCGATAGCTGGTGCCGTACTTCGCGTGCGGCTTGCGGAACCAGTCGGTCAATACGCCGTCCTCGGCAACGCGCATCAGCACGCCAGTCGAGCCGATCATCGAGGTGTTGATGGCGCCGGAGAGAATCAGGAAGCCGACCAGCACCACGAAGATGCGGAAGGCAATCCGCCAGAACATCGGGCCCACCATGTACATGGCCAGTCCGGCAATCAGGTTGTCCTGGTAGACATGGGTCAGTTGCCAGTTGGGGATCAGGATCGAGGCCAGCAGTGTGGCGCCGCCGGTGAAGATCAGGCTGTAGATGGCGATGACAATTGCCGCCCGCTTCAGGTTCTTCAGCTTGGGGTGCTCAATTTCGCGGTTGACCTGAGCCAGGCTCTCCTCGCCGCTCATGGCCAAAATGGAGTGGCCGAAGGCCATCAGAACGCCAAACAAGCCCATCATAGGTAGCAGTTGCGGCGCTCCTTTGAGGAAGCCCAAAGCATCGTTGCTGAACTTGAGATGGGAGGGCGTGGGCGGAGGAGGCAAATGAGCGCCCGGCGTCATGAATACGGAATAGATGCCCCAAAACAGCAGGATCACCACCATCACCGTGGTAATCTGCATGACGCGCAGAGCCTTGCCGCTGGATTCCTCAATGCCTTTGATGTTCGCCCACCAATAGTAAATGGTCACCGCGGCCGCAAAGACTGCGGAAGTGTGATCCATATTGAATTGGAAGGGATTGTTCTGTGCGTCCATCAGCGCCGGAGGAAGCCAGTGGCTCTGGTTGGCAACCGTCAGCAGTTCATTCATCAAGCCTGTAATATATTGTCCGGCTGAAACACCGGATATTGGTCCGGTAAGAATGTAATCGAACATTAGCGCCGAAACGCTGAGTTTGGCGAAAGTGCCTCCCAGGGCTTCTTTCACCACGCGGTAGACGCCGCCTCGGGTGTACATCGAACAGCTTTCGACGTACACGGCGCGCACCGCAAAACTGAACAGCATAATGCCGAGGATGAACCAAGGCGCTGCATCGCCTACCATCTGTTCGGCGATGCCGCCAGCGTAGAAAGCAGAGGATCCCAAATCGTTGAGCACGATGGCGGCCGCGCGCCAGAAGGAGATGAACGTGAGCATCACAGAGGATGCCACGATCAGTCGGACGCGGTCAGAAGTTGGAGCTACGGTCGTTCGGGAAGATGCCATCGTCATTGTGCCGGTGAAACGTCCGGCTGTCATGGGCTGCAAAATTAAAAAAATCGCAAACGCACTGCGTCGAGTTTATTTCCTAACCGCTAGTGAGTCAATGGAAATAAATAGGAAGAACCGATAACAGCGAATCCGCCGGTTAAGATTCTGGCTGATCTTGTTCTTCCGTGTCCGCGCCAAACAGTTCCTTGCCGTCTTCGATGAAACTGATGACTACGACCACGGCAGACCCGAGCAGGCCGGTAAAGAACATGATTTCCAATGTCCGCATTGCAAAGATAGCGAATTGCATAAGCAAATTGTAGCTTGTTTCTGTCTGTTTACATCGCTTTTGCCCGGAAATACTGCCCCGATCTGCCCTGAAGGGCCTCTTTCGTAGCCATGCGTCCGCAGCTTACTCACTGCCGGTGTGTGTCCGATGCGATAAACTTGGGGCCTGTATGCAGCCTTCATTCTGTAAGTCGGGCGCCTGGAAGTTGTGGGTCGCGGCCGCTCTGTCCGCCGGCCTGCTGGAGTTGCCGTTTCCGCTGGCCGGGCCTTTGCCCCCCTGGCGGAATGTCTTTGCGTGGTTTGGCTTGGCACCGCTGCTTTGGGCGATTTTGTCGCCGCAGTGCCAGGCCCGACCGCGCCCGCTCCGTCGTGGCTTTCTCGTTGCCTACTTTTGTGGCGTGCTCTGGTACACAGGCAACTGCTACTGGGTTCGCGACACGATGGCCCACTACGGCGATATGCCGCCGCTGGCTCCGACGCTGCTGCTGCTGGCCTTCAGCTTGGTTTTGGGACTTTACTTCGGACTCTTCGGCCTGGGAGTCGCACTGGTGCGCCGGGCAACGGGCAGCACGCGGCTGGCTCTGGCCGCCGCGCCCATCCTCTGGGTCGCGCAGGAACTGGTGGCCGCGCACATTACGAGCGTGCCTTGGGACCAGCTTGGCTACTCGCAGGTTGATAACGCACTAGTCAACCAGCTTGCGCCTTGGACTGGCGTTTACGGCATCAGCTTTCTGCTGGTGGCCGTGAATGCGTCGCTTGTCGGCGGACTGCTGCTGGAGCGTCGCTCGTGTAGGCTGCGGTGGGGAATCGCGGGCGTGGTTTTGCTGGTGGGCGGAATGGCGGGCCTTTTCCTTGCGCCTCCGAAGCCCGCTGCCACGGCCACGGCAATTCTGATCCAGCCCAATCTGGATGTAGCTGGTGATAATGATTGGCTGGGGCCGGAGTGGGATCGACACATTGCTCAGTTCAAAAAGCTGGCGGATGAACAGTGTAAGAGCTACATTGCAGGAATTCCTCAGACCGGCGCACCCACTGGCTCGATTCCTTGCCCGCCCGCCTCGGCGCATCCCGATCTGATTGCATGGCCGGAGTCGCCTGCGCCCTTCGTCGAGGAAGACGTCCGCCTTCAGCAGGCGCTTGTCTCGCTTGCCCGCCAGCAGCAATCTCCGTTGGTGGTCGGCAGCATCGGCACGGATCTTTCGCCGGAGGATCAATCCCTGCGCGAATACAACTCCGCGCTGGTTGTCGCGGCTAACGGCGCGCGCGTGGGCCGCTATGACAAGATTCACCTCGTTCCCTTCGGCGAGTACATTCCCTTCCAGCGTTTGCTCACCTTTGCCCATAAGCTCACCGGGCGCGTCTCCTCGTTTACCCGCGGCGACGAACACAAGGTCTTCCGCCTCAATGGCCATCGGTATGGCGTCTTCATCTGCTATGAGTCGGTCTTTGCCGACGAGGTGCGGCAGTCTGCGCAAATGGGCGCGGAGGTGCTGGTCAACATCAGCGATGACGGCTGGTATGGCGATACCAGCGCTCCCTGGCAGCACCTGAACATGGCGCGGATGCGGGCCATTGAGAACCGCCGCTGGATTCTGCGCGACACCAACAACGGCGTCACCGCGGTCATCGACCCCTACGGCCGCGTCAGGCAGAGCATTCCACGCCACCAGGTGGACGCGCTGCCAGCCGGTTACGGCTTCCGTAGCGACGTGACCTTCTATACCGCTCATGGCGATGTGTTCGCTTGGGCGTGTGTGTTGCTGAGTTTGGGGCTGGTGTTCTGGACAGGCAGGAAATGCTTACGTCAGCCGGTAGGACTTTGGAAGGATCAAACTAGCGTGGAAGAAGATACGGAGTTCTTCATCCGAAATCTGCGAGACGATGATTGGCTGAAACGGCTAAAAATTGAGTGAGCGTTCTTATCGGCCAGAAAGTTCTTACGCCTGAGACGGACATTTCTGTTGGCGGAAACAACGCGGAAGAAGCAGGGGACTTCAGCCCCCTGAATAAGAGCAATTCTTCGGGGGCCTTCAGGCCCGGGCTTTTGCCTGTGTTTCTAAACTTGGGAAGGAACACACCGAACCCCTCCCAGTCCCGATAAGCCGTACGGAAGCAGACGGCTTATCGGGACTGGGAACTTGGATGTTGCCTGTGTGAGCTACCACGTCATTTCAATTCCTCAATTTCAGCCCAAGCAAGATGGTTCGTGCCGTTGAGATTCTTATATTCAAATAACCGCCACGTCCGGCCAGTTTGTGTATCGGTCTTGATGACCATTTTCTGGTTAGACTCTCCACCAAAAAATATGGCTATTCACCGTCGAAACTTGAGTGGGATGCGTCAAGCCAAACATACACACTATGGGTGAATAAGTTGGGTGTGCCCAAATCTGAGCGTAAGTTCACCGTATTCTTGAATCAGTTTTCTGAATCCGTCGTGAAATGTCATCTACACGAGGCCCTGATTTGTAATTTTCGTGATTTGGCCGATTGTAAGATTCCAAGGGCGGCTTGGAAATAGGTACTGCAGGGTAGAGTGCCCAAGTCCCGCTTCTTGGATCTGGGGCACTTTGCGCCGAAGGCCGATGGCCACCGCAGGGGTGATATTCTGAATCAGTTCATAACAAGCAGCCCCACACCTCAATCCAAAGTCAGGTCATCAGAGCAAAATATGTCGATTACCGATCTCGAATTCGCCTATGCTCCCGTGCGCGACCAAGTCCGCGACCTGCGGGAGTATCTTTGACCCTGCCCGCCTCCGCAGGGAATCCGCCGAAATAGAAACCAAGCTGGCCGATCCGGCCATGTGGAATAGTGCCGCCAGCAAGCCGCTTATGCGCGACCGCAAGCGCTTGGAAACGCTTATCGCCGACGATGAGGAACTGGTGCGCCGCACGGGCGACATCGACGCTTACTTCGATCTGGCCCGCGAGGGCGAAGACGTTCTGGCCGACCTCGAACGCGACATCAAAGATCTGGCCGCTTTTGCCGAGGAGTTGGAAGCGCGCACCATGCTTTCCGGCGAAGTCGATCCGATGAACGCCATTGTCACCATCCACCCCGGCGCCGGCGGCACGGAAAGCCAGGACTGGGCCGAGATGCTGATGCGCATGTACCTGCGCTGGGCCGAACAGCAAGGCTTCAAAACGCAGATCAACGACTACGAGGATGGCGAAGAGGCGGGCATCAAGTCGGTCACCTTTACCATCACTGGCGAGTACGCCTTCGGAATGCTGGCCGGCGAAAGTGGCGTGCATCGCCTGGTGCGCATTTCGCCCTTCGACTCCGCCAAGCGCCGCCATACCTCGTTCGCTTCCGTCTACGTTTCGCCGGAGATCGACGAGACGATTCATGTGGATCTGCGCATGGAGGACGTGCGCGTCGATACCTATCGCTCCAGCGGCAAGGGCGGCCAGCACGTGAACACCACAGACTCGGCCGTGCGCATGACCCACTTCCCGTCGGGCATCGTGGTGACCTGCCAGAACGAGCGCTCTCAGCACAAGAACCGTGACGTGGCCATCAAGATTCTGCGCTCGCGGCTCTATGAATTTGAGTTGGAGAAGAAGCGCGCCGTCACCAAGAAGCTGGAGGACTCGAAGCTCGAAATCAATTTCGGTTCGCAGATCCGCTCCTACGTCTTGCAGCCCTATCGCATGGCGAAGGACCATCGCACCAAGGTCGAGGTGGGCGACGTGGACAAGGTGCTGGACGGCTACCTGGAGCCTTTCCTGCGCGGCTATCTGCTGGCCAAGCGCCGCGGCACAGCCGTCGCCGCCGAGCCGGACGACGACCTGGACGTGTAAAGACAGGGAATAGGGAACAGCGCGCCACGTCCGCCAATCTGGCTTCGTGGCCCATCCTTTCGCATTTTTGCGAAAGGATGGGAATTCATAGCTTTACATATTCCCTTCTATAAAAGAAGCGCTTCATTTGCGACCATTCTTCACCAGCCTGAGTCCAAACACTGAGGAGTCGTCTTTTGTCTGTCCTGCGTAGCTTCCGATTGATTTTCGCCGTGCTGCTTCTGCTCGCCGCGGATTTGCACGCGCAGGCGTCGTCGAATTCCTTTGAAGCGCCGCATGTGCGGGTCGAATTGCTTGTGATTCCCCAGGGGCTGAACCCCGGTGAGCCAGCCGATGCCGGGGTTTACTTCAAGTTGGAACCTGGCTGGCATATCTACTGGAAGAATCCGGGGGATGCGGGCTTGCCGACGCAGGTTTCCTGGACGCTGCTACGAGGCATCACGGCCGGGCCGATGCAGTTCCCTGCGCCCAAGCGCCTGCCGCTTGGCCCCCTGATGGATTTTGGCTACGAGAACGAGGTCCTCTTTCCTCTGAAATTGCGCGTTGCCAATGACGTGAAGCCTGGCTCCGTTACGCTCCATGCCAAAGTCGATTGGTTGGTTTGCCGCGAACGCTGCATCCCCGGCAAAGCCGATTTGGAAGTGAGCCGTGAAGTTTATGGCCATCCGGCCAAGCCGTTGTCGCTTGCCTCCGATGCCGCCCTCTACAGGCGTTTTGTTGCACGCCTTCCCAAGCCGCTTCCGGCCAGTGCGAAGGCTGCCTTTCAACCCACGCCCGCAGGGTTCCGGCTCACGGTCGAAACCGGCAGGCGGGAGACTTCTGCAACCTTCTTCCCGTCCGATCAGGACATCATCGATAACCCCGCCGCGCAGAAGCTCACGCCGACCGCGAATGGCATGATTCTTGACCTCAAGAAGGACTTGAGCTTTTCCGCTCATCTTGTACGTTTAGAGGGGGTTCTGGAGCTTTCCGGCGGACGGGCGTACGAGATTGCGGCGCTCGCTTCGGGGGGGACGACGCCAGCCCCTGTTCCTGCGTCTTCCGTTCCGGCGGCTGCTTCGCCCGCCCTCTCTTCTGTGTCTGCCAAGGTTTCGACGTCGAGTTCTGCGCCGAAACCAGCCCCGCCGCTTTCATGGCTGCTGCTGGCTCGCGTTTCAGGATTGGCCTTTCTCGGAGGCTTGCTGCTGAACCTAATGCCTTGCGTTTTGCCGGTACTTTTCATCAAAGGGCTGGCGCTGATGAACTCCGGCAACGAGGAGCGAGCGACCCTGCGCGTGCATGGCCTCGTCTATACAGCGGGCATTCTGGTTTCCTTCTGGGCGCTGGTGGCCGTGCTGCTCGGGTTGCGCGCCGCAGGAGCCACGCTGGGCTGGGGCTTCCAATTTCAATCGCCGGTATTTCTGTCGCTGATGGCCGGGCTGCTGTTTTTCATGGCGCTTTCGCTGGCGGGGCAGTTTGAGATCGGCCTGACGCTGACCAGCGCGGGCGGCTCGCTTGTCACGAAAAATGGGGCCGCCAAGCAGGGCCTTACCGGCAGTTTTTTCACCGGCGTGCTGGCCGTGGTGGTGGCCACGCCCTGCACGGCGCCTTTCATGGGAGCGGCCGTCGGCTACGCGCTGACCCAGTCCGCCGCGGTCTCCTTCGCAGTCTTCACGGCGCTGGCGCTGGGGCTGGCCGCGCCCTATGTCGCGCTTACCCTGCAACCGGCCTGGACGCGACTGTTGCCCAAGCCGGGTGCGTGGATGGAGATTCTGCGCCAAGCCATTTCCGTGCCGCTTTTCGCCACCGTCATCTGGCTGGCCTGGGTACTGGCTGGTGGTTACGGGCGAGGCCTGCTCGCTTCCTTGCTGGGGAGCTTCCTTTTGCTGGCGATTGCGGGATGGTTTATCGGCCGCTGGCCTGCGAAACGGTGGTCGGCCGTTGTCGCAACCGTGATCCTGCTCGGTGTGATCGCTCTCGATGCCTTTGCTCCGCAAAAATTGGCCACCGCATCGGAGACTCTGTCCGTTCCGGAGATGCACGGCCTATGGCAACCATGGTCGCCAGAAGCCGTGAGTCGTTCTCTAGCAGCTGGGCAGCCGGTCTTTGTGGACTTCACCGCAAGCTGGTGCCTGACCTGCCAGGTCAACGAGCGCGCCGTTCTGAATCAGCCTGAGGTTGTGAAGGCTCTTCAGGCGAAAAATGTAGTTCTGATGAAGGCCGACTGGACCCGCCACGACGAGGCCATCACGAAGACCTTGACGGCTCTGGGCCGCAGTGGTGTTCCAGCCTACGCTTTGTACGCTCCGGGGGAAAGCAACCCACGGCTCTTGCCCGAGGTGCTGACGCCGGGAATTGTGATCGACGCCGTCGCCAGGCTGCCGAAGATGACGCGTTGAACGGGGATTGAACGCTGAGTTTTTCCAAGTCCAAAAACCCAGACCAGAGACATCCGGCTATTTGGCTGGACGCAGAGTGGATCCCTGGCGAAGGCGATACGCGGCCAGTTCGGCAATGCTCAGCACAACCATTTCATGCTCTTCCGCGAATTCGTCGATGCGATTTCCCTTCGCCATAGTTCCGTCCGGGTTTGTAATCTCGCAAAGAACGGCGGCAGATTTCAGCCCGGCCAAGCGCGCCAACTCGACGGCGCCTTCCGTGTGTCCTTTGCGCTCCAGAACGCCGCCCGGAGCCGCGCGCAGCGGAAAAACGTGGCCGGGACTCACCAGATCGGAGGGCTGCGCGCCGTCCTGGATGGCCGCACGGATGGTCGTGACCCGGTCTTGAGCGGAGACGCCGGTTGTGACGCCTTCGCGCGCGTCGATGGTCACCGTGAAGGCCGTCTGAAAGCGGCTTTCGTTGTTGGAGACCATCAAAGGAATCTGCAAACGCTCCAGCGTCTCGGCCGGAAGGCACAGGCAGACGATCCCACTGCACTCGCGAATCAGGACGGCCATGGTCGCTGCGGAAAGCTTTTCGGCTGCGACTATCAGGTCGGCCTCATTCTCGCGGTCGAAGTCGTCGACAAGAATCACCGGATGCCCGCGGCGCATATCGGCCACGGCCTGGGAAAATCTTTCTTCAAAGGGAAGGGAAGCAGAGCTGAGTAGTGCGCTGGCGGATGAAGATGGCATATTGAAACGCTCCTCGCAAATAAAATAGGCGAAAGACGTTTCAGGGCTGAATCATGTGCGACGAACTTCTTCCCGTATCAACTGGGTGGAAGCTGGAAGCGTGATACATCTTCTTTCATCCGGACTATGACCGTCGGCTCTGGAATCTGACCAGATCGGCTGACCCTGCATTGTGCAGGCGCTCGCGGGCTTTCACCGCCGGTGGGGAGTCGCACCCCGCCCTGAAGACGTACGCCAAACTGCTTCCATTATGCGCGGGCAGGCTGGTGTCGCGCCAGTGCGGTGTGCTTCGGGTTGCCTTCGGGAAAGGGCCGTATGCGAGAAAGCCGCACGTACGGCTCTGTGAGGGCGAAAGTCAAATGACAGAGCTGCTCGACCTGCTTTTGCTACTGAAATGACTGACTCAGGTGCGTTGTGTCCAAACCAGCAAGGAATGTTTGCAACTCTGAAGAAAGATTCTTGTATGTATCGGCTTTCGGAGTTCCGGAGGCTGGTTTTTCGACGCGGATCGTGAACGACACTGGATGTGCTTGCTTCTGTGCGTAGCCCATGTACTGAAATTCAAGCTTGCTTCCGAAGACGGCATGCGTAGATTGCAAACACGACCCAAGAGCACAGACGGCATTGGCTACGATGCTGTCGGTAATTCCATCACTGTAGGAACCTGTTCTGAAATCGACAAGTTTTCCCTGTGCCGTGATAAATGATTGTGTGGTCAGAGTCGTGGGTTCTATTCCGCGAACCAGCAGGCAATCATTGCCATTATGAAGATTACTGGTGGGCGCAACCCATACGGCGAGCGTGATCTCGTCGGATCCCGGAGCGGAATAGGCTCCAGCTTGCACCACGGTTGTGCCTGCCGTTTGCTGTTCATACCAAGTGCGAGTCAGCGCGTAGTCTCCAACTTTTTTCGGCATCCGGTCGGCATAGGAAATTGGCAGGGCCGTGCTCGTACGGTGTTCTCTGAGCACGGACCCAGTCAAAGAGAGAGTCGCCAGAACAACGGCTGCAAATGCCGCGCATTTCAACGCCAGGCTGCAGATGCACGCACTGGATCGCACGGGGTCTGGTGCGCTTTCGCTGCCCGTTGCGTCTTCCTGGCGATGCAGGAGCCGCAGAAAAAGGAAGGTCGCAAGCAGAAACAGGCAACTGCCAATCCCATAATCAGCCATCTTCGCCACGTTCTCAAGCGCAGGATGCCCCAGCGCCAGGCGATAGTAGAGGACCAGCACGCAAAGACGGGTGAAATTAAAGAGATAGCCCAGCAGAACCCCTCCAGCCACATACGCTGCCCACCGTCGCACGGATACACGTTTCAGATAGCCGAGAATCAGCGCCAAATAGCCCATGGTGACCGCGCCGCGAATACCGTCGCATCCGGGTGCGATAAACATACCGAAGTTCGGGGAAAACATAAGGCGAAGTTGCGGAGTGGTGGGCGCAAATCCAATGAGCGTGGCAAAGGAACGCGCCACATGGGCCGAGATGTGTTGCAGCGGCAGATCGAGCAACATGAAAAAGCTAGGAACGGGCTGGCAGAGCAAGAGCAACCCCAGCGGAAACCATGCCTTGCGAACCACGCGTGGACCGGCGAAGAGCAGCATGATTCCGCAGCCATACAAGAAGAGAGGGATCGTTGTGGGAATCGGATTGAACGTCGCCCAGCCAGACATACTTTGAATGACAATTGATTGCTTGAGAATAGACACGCCGAAGGCGAGCGCAAGCAGCAGCAGGCCCCACCACGTTCCGCGCATCTCCCATCCGTAGCTGCGCCAAGTGCGCAAGGTCAGCAGAATACTGACCGGAGGAATCAGCATGCCGATAGAACGCAACGGATCCGTCGTCCAGATCATCCACAGAAAAGTCAACTCGCGAGAGAAGCCCAGGCATCCCAGCACAAACAGCAGGGCAACGCAGCCCCACAACAGCGCAAGCACAGTCAAGTCGGGTTTCCATCCCGCGGCGTTTGTTTTCGCCGGGGGCAATGCGGGGGTGATTCCTTCTGCCGATTCATTGCCGGTATTCATTGCAGCCGTCCCCTATGCTTCTGCAAATTGACTTTCTTGCAGAAAGAATCCATCTTCATCAACGTTGACGTATATCCAAAAAATCCCTGAATAAGTCATGTTTTGAAAGGTACGGGCTCTAGTCCGTACAGAAAGCCTGCAAAACCAACGCGAGCTTCAGCCCCTGAGGGAATGCAGGTCTTTCCTTAAAACTGATTCAGAGCTTCCACTGAGGATAAATCACGCACACCACTCTGTGCTTGCGATGCAGCCTGTTTGCCATACGCGGCAAAGTTTGTAGAAGGGAGCAGTCCTTACGACAGCGCCCTTCTTTGTGTCCCCAAATCGATGGGTGTTACTTGCGTCAGGTCGAGCCATGGCGCACGGCCACAACGCTGATTCCACTCATGAGCGCCAGGACGATCGTAGGCGCTCATGAGTGGAATCGTCACAACCCTCTTGAGCGTGCAGTGGGAGCGCGACGGTGAGGAACAAAAAGAACAGCATCAAGCTGTAACGGCGAATGATTCGCTCCCCTATGGCCAGCAGGTAAGAGATCCATTTTCTTTCAGCTTGATTTTACGTGCGTTGAGCATCGTGAGTTTCCATTAGGAATCCTCTGTGGGGTCCGGCTCAGGCAGGATGTCGTTGTCGCGCGCAACCCACACGTAGAGAGTGGGCAGCAGAAAGATGCCAATCATCAGGTTGGCCAGCAGGCCGCCGACAATGACGATGGCGAAAGGCCGCTGCGAATCGGAGCCGATGGCGTGCGAAAGCGCGGCGGGCAACAGTCCGAGCGTAGCCACCAGCATCGTCATCATGATGGGGCGCAAGCGCAGTACCGCGCCTTCGACAGCCGCCTCGATGATGTGTTCACGGCTGGTTCTTTCGATGGGCTTGCGACGCACGCGCAATTGGTTAATGAACTCGATCATGATGACGCCAATTTCCACCGAGACGCCGAAGAGCGCCAGGAAGCCGACCGCGGACGAGACCGAAAAGTTTGTATGCGTAAGGAACAAGGCAAGCGGACCGCCGACAGAAGCCATGACGACGCTGACCAGGATGAGCAAAGCCCATTTGGACGAGTGAAACATGGTGTAGAGGATGAGGAAGATAGCCAGTACGGTAATTGGAACGACGATCATCATGCGCCGGTTGGCGCGCTGCTGGCTGGCATATTCGCCGGCCCATTCCAGATGGTATCCGGCCGGAAGCGCCACAGTCGTGTTGACCTTGTGGATAGCTTCCTCGACGGTCGAGCCGAGATCGCGTCCGCGCACGGAATACTTGATGGCGATGTAACGCTGGCCTCCCTCGCGATTGATCTGTTCGGCGCCGTCATCGGCGGAGTTTTTGGTCAATTGAGCAAGGGAGACGCGCTCGCCGGAGGGCGCCAGCAGACGCACGTTCTCGATGGCTTCGCGCGTACTCCTGTACGGTTGCTGATAACGCAACGTCACGTCATAGCGAGCCTCGCCCTGCTGCACCTGAGTGAGCGCGTTCGAGCCAACCGCGGTTTGCATGGCGTCCTGAATGTCGGCGACGTTGATGCCCCAGCGGGCAGCGGCGGCGCGATCCACGGTGCAATTGAGGTTGGGCTGGCCGACGATGCGGAAGATGCCCAAATCCTCGACGCCTTGGACGCCGGACATTTGCGCCTGAATTTCGTCGGCCTTCTTCTCCAGGGTGCGCAAGTCGTCGCCATAGAGCTTGACGGCCAACTCGCCCTTGACGCCGCTGACGGCCTCTTCCATGTTGTCGCTGATGGGCTGCGAGTAATTCCAGATGACGCCGGGAAACTTCGACAGCTCCTTGTCAATGGCGGCGATCAGCGCTTCCTTGTCCTGATGGAAGACGGGTCGCCATTGCTTCTTGGGCTTGAGATCGACGAAGTACTCGGTGTTGAAAAAGCCTGCGGTATCGGTGCCGTCGTCGGGGCGTCCGGTCTGGCTGACGACCTGGGTCACTTCGGGAAACGATGCCAGGACCACACGCGCCTGGTTACTGAAACTGATCGAGGAGGAAGGCCCTTCACTGGGCGGCAGCGTGCCTCGCACCCAGATGGCGCCTTCGTCGAGATGGGGTAGAAACTCCGAGCCGACGGGGCCACCGAAGGAAAGATAAATGGCAACGACGAAAAGTGCGGCGGAAATTCCCACGGTCCATTTGCGATGCAGAATGGCTGCGCGCACCGCTGTGCGATAGTGCGCGGTGAGCCATTCCATCAGCGGATTTCTCCACTCTTTGGCACCCGAGTGGAAGGCAAAGCTTCCCATCACTGGAGCGACCAGCATGGCAAAGATAAGTGCGCCGAGCAGTGCGAAGCAGACGGTCCAGGCCATGGGCTTGAAGAGACGGCCCTCGACAGCTTGCAGGGTGAAGATAGGCAGATACGAGGCGATGATGATGCCGCGTGCGAAGAAGACCGGGCGCTGCACCTCGTGGGCCGCCGCGCGGATCTTTTCCGAAGACATCCGCGTGTCGTCCTTGTCATTGAGACGCCGGACGATATTTTCGATCATCACCACCGAGCCATCGACCAACATGCCGAAGTCCAGCGCGCCCAGTGAAAGCAGGTTGGCGGGAATGTGGTTGAGGTCGAGGCAGATGGAGGCGAACATCAGCGAGAAAGGAATGGTAAGCGCAACGATGAAAGCGCCGCGCACATTGCCTAGAAATAGGAAGAGAACGATGGAAACCAGAAGCATTCCCGCAGTCAGGTTGTCCTCCACGGTCTTCACCGTGAATTTGACCAGGTCCGAGCGGTCGAGAAAGGGAACGATCTTTACACCCTTGGGCAGGATGCCGGGGTGATCCTTGTCTCCGTTGAGTTCGTCGACTTTCTGGTGAATGCCGTTCAGAACGGGGTCGGAGTCTTCGCCTTTTTGCAGCAGGACGATGCCTTCGACGGTATCGGGATTATCGACGATCTTGCCGTCCTCGCGGTGAATGGCACGGCCGATCTGGCCGAGGCGAATCTTCGGTCCCTGCGTGACGGTGGCGATGTCCTTGATCCGGATGGCCGCGCCATTCGCGGACTTGACGACGGTATTCTCGATGTCTTGCACGCTGGTGTAGAGGCCCATCGACTGCACGTTGATCTGCTGCGCGCCTTGCTCGATGAAGCTGCCTCCTCCGTTGGTATTGTTGGCGGCGATCTGCTGCTCGACCTGGCCGATGCTTAATCCGTAGGAGACCAGCTTCTCCGGATCGAGCTTGATCTGATACTCCTTCGTGGGCCCGCCGAAGCTGGAAACATCGACGACGCCGTTGACGCTCTTGAAGGATTTTTCCAGCGTCCAGTCTTCGAGCGATTTCTTCTCCATCACGTCGTAGCCAGGATTGGTGCTTTCGAGCGTGTACCAATAAATCTGTCCGACGGGGCTCCAGTCCGTGCCCATCTGCGGAACCAGATTGGCTGGCAGATTCACTTGGCTGAGCCGCTCCAGAACGTGCTCGCGATTGACGTCGCTGGTGGAGTTGTCATCGAAGATCAGCATCACGCTGGACAGGCCGGCCAGCGTGGTGGAGCGCAGATGCGCCAGATGGGGAATGCCCGCCATTTGAATTTCGACCGGCACCGTGACCTGGCGCTCAATCTCTTCAGCCGAGCGGCCCGGCCACTGGGTAATGATCTGCACATAGTTGTCGGCCACGTCGGGATAAGCCTCGACGGGCAAGCTGCGGAAGCTGAGAACGCCCCAGATGGTGAGCAGCACGACCCCGCCGAGCATCATCCAGCGGTTTTTGAGCGCGAAATCGACGAGTGCGCGAATCATTTATTGGTTCCCCGCTGTTTCCAAAAGCAAAGCGTTGCCGATTACTTGCTGACCGGGCTGAATGCCGGAAAGAATCTCCTGCCGGCTTCCGTCCAGCATCTTGCCGGCGTGAACCTCTGTGCGCTTGAATTGATTTCCGCCCGCGGGCACGAAGACCCAATCGCGGTCGTGCAGATGCAGAACAGCCTCGCCGGGAACTACGGCATGGATCTCTTTGTTCTTGCTGGTGAAGGTCGCAGTAGCGAACATTCCCAGCTTGAGGAAGCCGGGATTGCGGACCTCGATGCGCACCTTGGCGGTGCGCAGCGAGGGATCGAGAATCGGGCCGATGTCGCTGATGCGGCCAGTGATTGGGCGATCAGGGAAGGCGCTGATTTTGACCTTTGCTTCCTGCCCTATTTGCAGCTTGGGAATGTCGTTCTCGTACACGTCGCAGACAATCCAGACAGTCGAGAGATCGGCGATGGTGAAGGTCGTTGCCGAACCGGAGAGGCCGACGCCCGCCGCTGCCGCGTTGGTTACATTTTGGGATACGATGACGCCGGAGATCGGCGCATAGACGTTGACCACGCTGCTGGGATGACTCTTGTTTACGCCGAGCGTCCTGAGCTGTTCTTCGGCTGCGGTGAGATCAGCCTTGGCGTTCCTGGCCGTGTCTTCCGCCTGTTCCAGTTGCGCCTGCGAAATGGCTCCATGCTTCAACAGATCGTCGGCGCGAACGAATGCTTTGTGAGCGAGTTGCTCGTCGTTGGCGGCCTTCAGATAGGCATTGAAGGCGTTGGTAATATCCGGGCTTTGCACCTTCAACAGCAGGTGGCCTTTTCGGACGTTGTCGTCGAGGCGGGCCTTGATGTCCACCACGCGGCCATTGGCCAGCGAGATGACCGGCACTTCGCGGCTGATGTCGGGCAAGACAGAGCCGGTCGCCGTCAGTTCGGATGCGGACTCGATCTTGGTGGCCGTGGTCACGGGGAACTTGGCTACGTCCTTGGCATCAATAGTGATCAGAGTCATGTCGGCGACATGAATGACCTGCGCAGCGGGAGGCGCGCCGCTTCCGGTCTCTTTGGCTTTGCAACCGGCGAGCGCGAGAAGGGACAAAGACGTCGTCATGGCAACCGTCAGAAAAGTTATCCGGCTGTTTTTCATAGAGAAAGAAATAATCATTGAATCACCTCGCGACCTACGGCAAGATTCAGTTGTCCGGCAGCGGTCATATAGGAGCCGATCAGTTGCAGATAGGCCAGTTCGACGGTTCTGTAGTCGCTCTGCGCGTTGAGAAAGTCCATCAGCGAAGAGCCGCCGTGCTCGTAGGAGTAAGTCACAGTATCGCGGACGCGCAGCGCCTGGTCCTTGTACTGCGCCTTATAAGGTTTGAGCAGCGCGATGCTGCTTTCCACCTGCGTGTAAGCCGAATCCACATCGCTGAAAACCTGCGCGCGCACGGCTTCGCTCAATTGCTGATTGCGGCCAACATCAATCTGCGTACGCTGCTTCTCGCCCTGATTGCGGTCGAAGATGCGCAGCGGAACCATCACGCTGAGGCCGAGCGCTTGCTGGTCGTTGGGATTGTTGAACGAAGGGTTCCACGTGTACCACGCGCTGAACGTCGGATCGGTGGAACCATTGGCGATGGCCAGTTTGTGGTTGGTCTGAGCCTGCTTGATGGACTCCAGCGCGGCACGCAGGTCGGGCCGCTCGTCGAGAGCGATCTGGCGAAAATCTTCGAGCGGTTTCAGATCGTCGGCAAAATCGTAGGTCCCGGTTACATCAAACTGCTCGACCGGCGTGCGGTCGTTGAGCAGTTCGAGAAGCTGAATCTTCGCGGTGCGCAGATTGACGATGGCCGTCTGAATCTCCACCTCGTATTGCACGCGCAGCAGCTCGATGCGATCCAGGTCAATCTGTGCAAGATCTCCGGCCTTGAAACGGCTGCGACTAATCGCGATGATCTTGTCGTAGTAGGCCAGATCGGCCTTGGCCAAATCGAGCACCGACTTGGCTTCCAGCGTTTGGACAAACTGCGAACGCAGATCGAAGAGGAGACTGCGCTTGAGGTCGTCGTGCTCGGAGGCGGAGATTTGCGTGCCTTCCTTGGCGCTCTCCAGGCGCAACTCGCGTTTGCGGTCGCGCTCGTGCAAGTAGCTGAAAGTGCCTTGAAACTGGTTGCCGGAGAGCGGCTGCCAGACCCCGTTGTGGCGGGCGATTTGCGTCCCGTCCGTCGACGCGGTGAATTGCGGATTGGGCCGCAAAAACGCCGTGGTTTCGGCCGCCTTCATCTCGTCCACACCGAGCGCGTCGGCTCGGAGGGAAGGGTTGGCAGTTTCAAATTTGGCTTTGACCTGTTCCCAGGTCAGACTTTGCTGCGCCGGAAGCAGGGCAGGAACCATAAACAGCAGCGCTGCCGCTGCCGGAATCGACAGGGAAGAGAAGATTCGCTTCATACACAACCTTTGCGCCGTGGTTTGCACGACGGTAGCGGAAGGTAAATATAATCAATGATTTAAACGGTGAAAGCGAAGGGTCAGACAGTCGGCGGCGGACGGTTCTGAATCGAGGTCAGAGCGGGGTTGTCTACCGTGGGAATGGGAAGACGGGAAGGCGCGGCCATGCGCTGATATACAAAGAACAAGCCAGCAAAAGAAGCCGGAGGCAGCAGGGCGATCACAGGGAAGACAACATGCTGGCTGCCTGCCGTGTGGCCTCGGCGCAAGTAAATCTCGACATCCGCAGGATTCTGCGCCGCCTGCAAGTCGTCGGTCATGGAAATGACCGGAAACAGAATCAGAAGGAGCGTGACGACGGCGGCAACCTGCATCCACCGGCCTGCGCCCTGACGCGGAGCATAGCGTACCCACAGGTACACAAGTACGATTGCCAGCAATGCCCACGCGAGATTGAGGCTTGTTTCCATTCCTGATTCCAATTCTACATGGCCGATCATTTCTTCAAAAAGTAGTTGATTTCGAGCGAAGACGATCAAAGATTTGTGCGTTGGGCGACGATAGCACACCAACGCTTTGCGCTCATCAATGCGTGCGAACTGCGAAACTGTACGATTGAGCCGCTGCGGTCTGTGCGGCTGTGCAGAAGCGCGACGTGACCGCTGTCACAGTTTTCTGAAACAACCCCACCATAAACTAGCGGAGTGGATATCGATATAACTTTATCGAATAAGCTGTCTGCCAAGCGATCGACACCCCTTGCCATCCCACAGGCGAGTCTGAAGCGGCTTCCCCAATACCATCATTATCTTATGGATCTTGAAGCCAAGGGAATCAATCAGATCTCCTGTAGTGTCATCGGCAGGGATTTGAATTGCGTTCCCGTGCAAGTCCGCAAGGATCTGCAGTTTACGGGCATCATTGGCAAGCCGAAGACGGGCTACTCGGTTCCAGAGCTGATCTTGGCCATTGAAACATTTCTCGGCTGGAACAACGTGACCGAGGCGTTTCTGGTGGGAGCTGGAAACCTGGGGACGGCGCTGCTCGGCCATGAACGCTTTTCGAAGTTCGGCCTGCGGATTGTGGCTGCATTTGATACCGATCCGGACAAGGTTGGCCAGCGGATCCACGGCAAGGCCGTCTTGCCCCTGGAAGAGCTGGCTGTTCTTGGCCCGCGGATGAGCATTCATCTGGGAATCATCACCACCCCCGCCGAAGTGGCGCAGACGGTGGCGGACGAAATGGTCAAGGCGGGCATCCTGGCCATCTGGAACTTCGCTCCCGTGAGGCTGAACGTCCCCGAAACCATCTTCGTGCATAACGAAGACCTCTACTCTTCCCTTGCTTCCCTTTCGTGGAAGCTGTCGAGGCGGTTCGGAGTTCCGTTTCAAAAAGACGGAGGTTCTGCTGATGGTGTCGAATCCGGAAGCCATTGATTGCAATGAAAACTGCGAAAATGCGTGCGGCGTCCTCGATTCCCATGCGTCGTGCGGCTGCTCAAAGAGCGATCCGGTAGAGATTGCGATTTGCCTCGGGAGCTCCTGCTTCGCGAGAGGAAACTCGGAGAACCTCGGCATCCTTGAAAAATATGCGCAGAGTCATGGCACCAGTGTTTCCATCCGCCTGACGGGCCAGCTCTGTCAGGACCAGTGCCAGGATGGTCCCAATCTAATGATCGGCGGCAGGCTTCACCACAACGTGACCGCAGCCAGATTGCGCGAACTTCTGCGGCAACTGGACAGCGCATCTCAGGATGATCATGGAACCAGTTGATTTCATCACCACCGGAAAGCGCGAATGCCAGGATTGCCACAAGTGCATCCGCGAATGTCCGGTCAAGGCGATCCGGGTGCAAGACACCTGCGCCCTGGTTGTGCCGGAGCTTTGCATTCTGTGCGGCAATTGCATCCTGGCCTGTCCCAGCAAGGCGAAACAGGCCTGCGACGATATGCCCACCGTCAGGGCTCTGCTGAAGAGCGGGCGCATGGTCGTTGCCTCGCTGGCGCCGTCGTTCGCATCGCAATATCCGGGCGTGCGGCCGGCGCAGTTGATTCGCGCGCTGAAGGAACTTGGCTTTTCGGCCGTCTCTGAAACCGCGCTGGGCGCACAGCAGGTCTCGGCCATCGTTCTCCAACTCATCCAAAGCGGACAGAAAAAAATCTGGATTTCTTCCGCCTGTCCCGCGGTGGTCGATTACATCTGCAAATATCATGCGGACTGCCTGCCGAATCTCTGCGGCGTTCTTTCTCCCTTGCTGACGCACTGCAAGATGCTGCGCGCGCAGTATGGCGACGACATCGCCATCGTTTCCATCGGGCCTTGCGTTGCAGAAAAGAAGGAAGCCGAAGAGCACCCCGAACTGCTCGATGCGGCGCTCACCTTTGAGGATCTGGACACCTGGCTGATTGAAAAAAAGCTGCATCTCTCGGAGATGATCGGCACGCCGGATGACCGTTTTGTGCCGGAGGAGGCGCAGGAGGGAGCGCTTTTCCCCATCGAAGGCGGCATGGCTCCGGGCCTTGCAATCAAGGGCGAAAGCGACGATTTGCAGTTCATGGCGATTTCAGGAATTCAGAATATCGACCAGGCGCTGAATGACATTCCCAAATGGCGGCCGGAACGCAACATCTTTTTTCAGATGAGCGCCTGTGTCGGCTCCTGCATCAACGGGCCGATGGCGGCGCGGACGAACTCGCTTGCGCGCCGCCGCTACGACATTCTCCGCTACGCCAAGCCTGCCGGCGAGTTGCCGCGCAAGGCCACCGTCGAAATCGCGCACCGCTATGCTGCCTCGCCTGCCACGCACAGCGAGTACAGCGAAGTGCAAGTGCAGGAAGCCTTGCGCACGGTCGGAAAGTATTCCGTCGAGGATGAGCTGAACTGCGCGGGATGCGGCTACGACACCTGCCGCGACTTTGCTCATGCTCTGATCGCCGGCACCGCCGAGCGCATGATGTGCGCGACCTACACCCGCAAGATGGCGCAGAAGAAGGCCATTGCGCTTTTGCAAAGGATGCCGTCGGCGGTGGTCATTGTCGATGAAAACCTGAAGATCATCGAGTGCAATGAGAGTTTTGTGCGCCTGTTCTCAGCCGATGCGGAGGAATCGAAAAACCTGGAAGGCAGCGTTCTGGGCGGCGTGATGCCGTTCTCCAATTTGTTTCTCCGCGTGCTCGACTCGGGCGAAGACATCGTGGGCCACGACCTCCGCTATGGGCGAAACATCCTGAATTCGAGCATCTTCGCCATTGAGCCGCATGCCGTCATTGGCGGCATCTTTCAGGACATTACCGCGCCCACGTTTCAAAAAGAACAGATCATTGGACGCGCGCAAGAAGTCATCCAGAAGAATCTGAAAACGGTCCAGCAGATCGCTTTTCTGCTTGGCGAGAATGCCGCCGATTCGGAGATCATTCTCAATTCCATCGTGCACTCGTTCAGTCCCGAGGAAGTAGACGAAAGCGACGCCGGGGATCACAGTGACGAACGCGGTTGAGAATTTCATCGAAGTCGATTCCTGCCAGCGGGCCAAGCATGGCCAGTTGATCTGCGGAGATGTGTTTCTTTCTGAGAAGGTCAAGCAGGAAGGCCGCATCGTTTCGGTGCTCACCGACGGGTTGGGCAGCGGAGTCAAAGCCAGCGTGCTGGCCACCCTGACGGCAACCATGGCCCTGAAGTTCATGGCCAGCACGATGGACATTCGCGAATCGGCCGAGATCATGATGGACACATTGCCCGTCTGCAGCGTGCGCAAGATCAGCTACTCGACCTTCACCATCGTCGATGTGGCCAGCACGGGCGAAACACGCATCGTTGAACACGGCAATCCGCCCTTTCTGCTGATTCGCCCCGAGGGCCGGGTGAAAGTGCAGAAGACGGCCTTTCTTCCCAAGCGCTGGAAGGACCGCGTTATCAACTTCTCCACCTTCAACGTGCAGCGCGAGGATCGCATCATCTTTTTTTCCGATGGCATTACGCAGGCGGGCACGGGCGAATTTCGCACGCCCTGCGGATGGGGCCTGGAGAATGTTGAGCAATTTGCCCGCGAACAGATTGTCGGAAATCCCTCGATTTCAGCGCGCGAGCTGTCGCGCCTACTGGTTGCAAAAGCGGTGGAGATCGACGGCCCCACGACAAAGGACGATATTACCTGCGGTGTGGTCTATTTCCGCAGCCCGCGCCAGTTGCTGGTGCTGACCGGACCGCCTTTCAATCGCGTGCACGACCAGCAGCTCGCAGTGATGGCCGCCAGCACTCCCGGCCGCAAGGTCATCTGCGGTGGAACGACAGCCAATATCATTTCACGGCTGCTCGATCGCAAAATTCAGAACGATGCCATGCAACTGCGCGACGCGAAAATCCCGCCCTACGCCCGGATGAAGGGGGTCGATCTGGTAACCGAAGGCGCACTGACTTTATGCGAAGTGCTGCGCCTGCTTGAAGAGGAATCCGCGCCCGAAGAAATGGCCTCGAACGCGGCAGTGCGGCTGGTGGCCATGCTGCTCGACAGCGATATTGTGAAGTTCGCCGTCGGCACCAGCGTCAATGAAGCGCATCAGGATCCCAGCTTTCCCGTGCAGTTCGATCTCCGGCGCAATATCGTCAAGCAGATTGCGCATGTGCTGGAGAGCAAATACATGAAGCGGGTTGCGATTCAGTATCTGTGAGCGCTGGTCCGTGGGTGTTCGCCCTATAGATCGGCGATTCAACACTGTCAGGGGGCTCCCATCCCTTTCCGTGCATTTTGATGGAAAGCTCCGCTGAAGCTGTTTCAGACGGGATTGGCTGGTTCCACAAACGGCTAAGATTTGGGTGCAACTACGGGCATAAACGGACTCGGCACAAATTTGAGTTTCCGCCCCGACCAGCGCCAGTAGCGGCGTTCGACCTTCTTTAGCTCATCGTTCACGGTCGTGGTCCGGGTTTCTTCCAGCGAGCGATCCGGAAAACGCAGAAATGTGCTGCGATGTTCGGTTTGAATCTCCGTCGGACTCCCCAGTGTCTCTTCCAGAAGATAGTCCTGCGTGACCATCGTCGGCACGAGTTTGCCGTTCAAGATCGAAAACACCTGTGTTTGATCTTCCACGACACCGGAGCCGTGGTTATAGTTCACATGATGAATGACGAGATCGTCGGCGTCTGGATGGCGCAAAGCCATGAGTTCAACAACGCCGGCTCCATCCCAGCAATTGAGCGTCTGCATGTCGACCACGTGCCATGGCGTTTTTTTCGGATCGTTGTTCGCTCCCTGGAGCAGATACAGATAACAATCCCTGAAACTTGGCAGAAATGCCACTCCATAGTGTGTCTCCTGCTGAGCCCGAATCGGCTGTAGCTCGATCTTCTGTCCGGGCAGGAGTTCCTCGGCGACCATTTTTCCGATGGCTGGATCGATTCCCAAGCGCGTCAAAAGGTCAACTTTCTGCCCATCATCGGCACCGCTCAGCAGGTTCTCCATCTCGTCCAACTTGCCCATGGCAATCTGGTCCCGGCCATCGACCCGAACGTACTGCGCGATCGATGGGCAACTGACGGAGAGAGTAAGACATATGCACCACACAATCAGCGTTTTCTTCATCACTCGGGCGTGTCTCCAATTGCACGGACGTTATCCGCAATTTTACTCACTCCGGCTGGTCAAACGAAGTAAGAGAGACGAGGATCTGGCAGGCGGTTTCGATTTATTTCAAGACGCAAAACAGAACGTAATCCGCACTTTACGACACTATAAAGATAGATGATTCTCGTCTTTCAAAATAGACAACCATTCAGGCTGTTATTTTTTCGATTTGACGCAATTTTATTTGGAGGAAGCTGTTCAAATATTAGGAGATGTGAGCTGTTTTGATCGGTAAATATGAGCGTGCTGGACTGAATATTATTGATGATGACTAGCTGTGACCCTTCGTTTGTGAGGGATCGAGTGAGTCACAATTGTTCTTTGTGGATGCAAACAGTTCTTGTCAATTTGTCATCTAACTGATTGCGGAGGTTCCTATGTTTTCTTGTGTTTCGAAGTCTGTAAAACTCTTCTTTGTCTTAGCGTGCATGGCGTCAATTCCCCTTGCCATCGGCGCTCAGGACACAGTCAAACCCGCTGTAAAAGTCTCTATAAGTGATTCCCCATCCAAATGGGACATTTTCCTTGGCTACAGCTACCTGGCGCCAAACGCAAAAATCCAAGGTACGCGGAGCGGCGCTCCTGGCAGTACCTACGGCCAAATTAACTGGGGTGGAATTCTAAGCGTTTCCCGCTTCTTCAACAAGAATCTTGGTGTGCAGGTTGAGGGAGACGAGCACATACAGTCCGAGGATTGGCCTGTCGGTGACAACAGTGCCTCTTACAATTCGAATGACGATTTCGCCGGCGGATCCGCTGGTTTGATCTACCGCATTCCTACAAAACATGCCACGCCCTTCTTGCATGTCTTGGGCGGTGGAGAGCGGGTAGGCAGCGTTTATCAGGAGGATACCTGGCATCCAGTGATCACTGCTGGTGGCGGTCTGGATTTCGATACGCCTCTGTTTAACCATCATCTTGGCGTTCGCCTTTTTCAGGCGGATTATCAGTACATTAACGCCGACACAAGCATCAACGCATTTCGTTTGAGCACCGGCCTTGTCTTCCATCTTGGCTCAATTGAGCCTCCAGCGCCGGTAACGTTGTCGGCGACGGCGAGCCCGGATACGGTCTTTGCCGGCGACCCGGTAACGGTGACGGCGACAGCCAGCAACCTGAACCCGAAGCAGAATGTGGTTTATAGCTTCACGGGTGCGGGAGTGACGGCGAATGGCGCGACGGGCACGGTGGATACGCATTCACTGGCGCCGGGCACTTATACGGTGAAGGCGCAAGTCAAGGAGGGCAAGGCCGGCAAGGAAGGCCTGAAGCCCTGGCAGACGGCCGATGCGGACGCCAGCTTCACGGTGAAGCAGTTTGAGCCGCCGACGCTGAGTCTGACGGCCAATCCGAGCACGCTGAAGCCGGGCGAAACGAGCACCATCACGGCCAATGGCGTGAGTCCTCAGAATCGCCCGTTGACCTATAGCTACTCTGCGACGGCGGGCACCATCAATGGCACAGGGGCGACGGCGAGCTTCTCGTCGACCGGCGCACCGACCGGCACGGTGGCCATCAACGGCACGGTGACCGATGACAAGGGGCAGACTGCCACGGCGACGACGAACGTGACCATTGCTGCGCCGTATGTTGCGCCGGCGCCGCACACGCAGGCGCTGCAGGTGATCAGCTTCAGCAAGGACAAGGAACACCCGACGCGCGTTGATAACGAGGCCAAGGCAGCGCTGGACGAGGTCGCGCTGAACCTGCAGAAGCAGCCGGACGCCACAGCCGTTATGGTTGGCAACTCGGATGCGAAGGAAAAGGCCAAGCTGGCTAAGGAACAGAATGCAGCCTCGAAGCACAAGCATGTCAAGGTTGTGGACCCAGCCGCCGAACGCGCCGTCAACACCAAGGATTACCTGGTGAAGGAAAAAGGCATTGATGCGTCTCGCATCAGCGTGGCCACCGGCACCGCAGACGAGCAGACGGTGGATACCTATCTGGTTCCCTCGGG
>Ga0255348_1000075_pt1 | contig 53691 bp, 55 predicted proteins | sample CBST25v5metaG_FD_189945 | JGI IMG/M metagenome (GOLD analysis project Ga0255348, IMG submission 189945) | Peat soil microbial communities from Stordalen Mire, Sweden - C.B.S.T-25.v5 | ecosystem: Environmental > Terrestrial > Soil > Wetlands > Peat | place: Sweden: Norrbotten County, Stordalen... | reverse complement strand
AAGCGTGATCCTGCTGTTGGCGTGCCGTAAAAGCTCCTGGACGGTCTTCACATCTTCCCCGTTGGCCTTGAGCAGTGTGCCGAAGGTATGGCGGAAGGTGTGCCAACCGATTCGTTTGTGAATGCCGATCGCTTGCGCTACCGGCCGGATATGGCGCTTCATCAGATTGTCTGGCCAGTACGGTTGCTTGCCCCGCATGGACTCACTGGCGAAGACATAATCGTCGTTTAGTTGATAGGCGCTCTGACGACGCCAGCGCAGCAAGTCTTCCGCCATGTAACTGTCTAGCGGGACCGGCTTGGCCGATGCCTCCGTCTTGCAGTCGCCCACCACCTGGTGCCAGATGGAACGGGTCACACTGACCTCAAGATTGTCGAAGCCCACATCTCGCCAACGCAGGGCCAGGAGTTCGCTGACGCGAAGCCCGGTTCCGGCGTCCAGCAAGATGAGTGTCCGTTCCCGAACACCGAGCTTGCTGAGCAGGAGTTGAATTTCGGCGAGTTCGAGAACATCAGGAATGCGCTCACGCTTCGCGCTCTGCCGAACGAGTTTGATCGGATTTCGATCCGACCACTCGTATCGCATCGCGTGTGTGAAAAGTGCGCTCATGAGGTTCCGAATCTTGGCTCGTGTACCTTTCGCCCGCTTGATCCCGTCCAGCCACTCTTCGACTGCAACGGACTTCACCTGGTCGAGCGTGTGATCTCCCCAACGAGGAAGAATCCAGTTCTCCAGATTGCATTCATAGGCAGATCGCGTCGAGAATGCTTTTCTCCCATTACGATCACCGGCCAGTTCCTTCAACCGGTAATGCTCAACCAGCATTGCAATGGTGCTCGGCCCGGCTCCTGCCTGCGGGGTTTCATGGTTGGCGTCAATGCGCAACGCTTGCGCTGCTTTGAGGGCGGATGCTTCATTTGAGAGTGTATCGACTGTACCGACAATCGCCTTACGGTATTTGCTCTTGCCGTCGGTTCCAGTCTCATACCACCTGAAAATCCATACATCTGGCCCGCTCCGCCGCCTTTCGCGTTGCACGCTTCCTTGCTGATACCGTGTTCGCCTTGACATGTTTCTCCTGTCTCAGGCGCACCGGATGGCTACTGCTAGGGTAACGCTGCGCCGGGCAGAGGTCGAGAACTTTATCGTGTGGATTAACTGGCTAACTGACGTTGAATCCACTCCTCAATGACTGAAGCGCGAAACCGCCAGAGTTTACCAACATGGACCCCGCGCACAACGCCCTTGCGGGCGAGCTTCTGCAGCGTCTTCGGATGGCACTTCATGATCGATGCGGCTTCGTCACTGTCGAGCAGCCGCTCGGGAACGAAGGCGGCAGCACTGGATGGTGGTTTCTTATGCACTGTGGTCTGATTGGTATCTTGAGAGAAATCTGAAGACATTGGGACCTCGCATGGTGTGGAGATTGTTTCGACCTGCACGCATCGTTGAAAGACTTCTCAACAGTGAGCGCGTTCGATATCCAAGAGTGCTCGGCGATTCCTTCAGAGTCCAATACTTCCTACCAATAGTGCCCAAGGTTCTGCTTATGGCAGCGCCAATACCCGGTTACCTCGATGTACCCAGACACCTTACTGTTCCTAGATACTCAGGAGTGCCTAATTGACAATCATGGTTTCCTTGCAAAGGATTAGTTTAGGCATTTATCCACAGCCTTTTTAGTCCCTTTGGGCGTGTGGGCGGGGCAGCGTTAACCAGCGGAGGACTGGGCCATGTCCAATTCCGTAGAGTTTCGTCATCTCGAATATTTGGTTGCTATCGACGACGGGAAGAATTTCACCAGGGCAGCGGAGCGGGTCTACCGTTCGCAGCCGGCCGTCAGCCAACAGATTCGCACGCTCGAAGAGGACATTGGATTTCCAATCTTCGTGCGAGGTGGTCGAGATGGTGTCTCACCAACGCCCGCCGGCGAACTTGTTCTCAGTTGGGCGCGCAATGTCTTGGCCGAGCGCCGCGAGATTTTTATCATCGCACGCGCGATCCATAATGGGGAGGTTCCTGCTTTGCGGATGGGCTTTTCTTCGTTCGTGAACCCACATCTGTTGCAGGCGTTTCGCACCTCCTACGAGAATCTCTTCCCGGGCTGTGAAGTCCATCTTTCCGGCGGCGATCCAGTCCACACATTGCAAAGACTCCGTCAAGGAGTTTTAGATTGTGCCATCTTGCCGTTGCCAATCGACAGAGATATATGGAGCGTTCTCCAGATCGCGCAGTCACCGCTTGTTGTTTGTATGCGAACGGATGATCCCTTCGCAGCGCAGAATCAGGTCGATATTCACGAGATCGCTCCACGGATCAAGATATTTCGTGATCCAGAGTTGCATCCAGATGCTCATTCGCGTTTGGTCGAGATGTTTGCTGAGGTGGGCATTGTCCTGCATCTGGCAAGTTCTGCAGCCACGCCGACAGAGATCCAATGGATGGTCAAAGAGAACTACGGTCTCGCTCTAATCGATCAGCTTTCTCCACTCGAATCGGGGCTTGTCACACGGCCGATTGCGTGCGTCAATTGGACGACGGACACCGCGTTCGTCTCCAGCAAAGATGCGACCCACATGGCGTTGCCCTTCATCGAGAAATTTCTGAAACAGGGCGGTCTACATCCGAAGAAGAAGAACACTCAAGCCGAGCAGGTCCGACCAGTACAACTCAAACTAATTAGCTAAACGGCATCACCTATAAGTCGAACTTTGGGTGGTATAGAAAATATGTCTTGGACGAGCACGAAGAGTTGGCCTAACTTCCGTGACATGGCAGACCGAAAAATGCCATTAGGAGAATGCCAATGTCACTTCGTCCACGCTTCAGAACCAGATCCCTTCACCTCAAAAGTAAGCTCATTCATGCAGCGCGTGTGATGGGGCCGACGCTTGTCGCGCTCACATTCGCTGGCGTAGCCCACGCCCAGGGGACGATGGACTTCTCAGGGGCGACCACGCTGATGACCACCTTCAAGACCTTCGCCATTTACGCGGGCGCGGTCATCTGTTTTGGCGGCCTGATCTTCGCCGGAATCCGGATGATGAGCGGTCGCTTTGCGGATGCGATTCCGGGCCTCTTTGGCGCGCTGTTCGGTGCAGGCGTGCTGGGATGGGGTGCCGGCTGGATTGGCTCGCTCACCGGTCAGACGATGCAGTAGGTGGCGGCCATGACCAAGCGAGGAGAACCGTTACCAATCAACCAAGCGCTGAATCGACCGAGGGCCAAGCTGGGCCTCGACCTCACAGCATGGATGGCGATCGTATTCGTCTGCGTAACGGTTTTCCTCGTGGGGTTCCGCGTGGTAGCGCTGATCGCCTTCCCCTCACTCGCCGTGAGCGCGTGGCTGATCGTCCGTAAACACCCAAAAATGTTCGAGCTTTGGGGATTGAGCCTAAGCCAGAGGTCCTACTATGACCCGCGTAAACACTGAGCAGTTGAAGTACACACCGTGGTTCGCCAAGGCCGGAGCCGCGTGCAGCATTGTTTCGATTGCACGCTTCGTCAATAAACGCATTTTTGCGTTGAAGGGCGGCGGCTACGGTTGCCTGTTCTCTCTCGCCGGACTTGACGAGGAGGGTTTGACCGACCAGGAGCTTGAAGCACAGATGCGTTCTATTGAAGGAGCGCTCCGCGGGCTGCCCGAGGGATCGTGCCTCTATCAGTACACGCGCGTCATATCGGGATTCAATCTGCCGAGAAAAGAACATTACGCCAATCCTGTCACGCAGGTTTTCGTTGACGACCGCTTGACTTTCCTCGAAAAGACGGCTGCGTTCCGCAGCATAGATCTGCATTGGTGCCTGACACTGGAACCGCCCAAGGCGGCGGCCTACGCGCATAAGCCCAAGGAACATACAGCCGACACGACGCGGATGCTGGTTGATCTCGAAAAGACGGCCACGCTGCTTGAAGGCCATCTCGCCGGTTCACTCGGATTGCGGCTGCTCGAAAAGAACGCGGTCTATCAGTTTTTCAGCTATCTGTTCAATCTCGAAGAGTGGGCGGCAAAAGACAACCTGTCTGCCGATGACGGTGTAGACCGCCAGATTGTGAAAAGTCCGGTGGAATGGCATAGTGATCATCTCACCATCGGTCGCAGATACGTTCAGATGTTTTCGCTGAAGACGACGCCGGAAGCGTCACGACCTTGTCTGTTCTCAGGTCTTGCGACGCTCGATTGCGATAGCATCCTGTGCTCGACGTGGCGGCCGAAGTCCACCACTGCCGCGCGCAGTGAAATTGACGCCCAGGAGAAGTTCATTTCGTTTTTCAAAGTCGGCGTACTGACGCGCGTGATGAGCGGACGCGACACGGCGTCGCTCGAAACCGGCGCTGGCGCAAGGGCCGCGAACAACCAGGTCGATGACTTGGGCGAAGTCATCCGCTCCCTTGACAAAAAAGCGCAGGGCGAATACTCGCTACGCTTCCTTGTAGCCGCGCGCAGCGTGGACGAACTGCGCGGCATCGCGCCCGCCGTGAATCGCGTCTTCGTCGATGCGCGGGCGCAGGTCATGGAAGAGACGTTGGGGAACCTGTCGGCGTTCTACGCGATGTTTCCGGGTAACCACAAATTCAACGTCTTTCCCATGTGGTTGGCGGAAGACCATCATGCCCGGTTGTCTTCGATATTCGCACCGAATCTCGGCCATCCGTATTCGGAAGACCTTGACAGCGAGTACCTGAACATTTTCGAGACGCGCACGCGGACGCCCTTCTTCCAGGACGTGTATGTAAACGGCGTGCGCGTCATGCTGATCCTTGGCCCAACCGGAACGGGAAAATCGGTCCACGGCAACCTGTCCATTGCACACGAGCAAAAGTATGGCGGGTTCACGTACATCTTTGACATCGGCGGCAGCTATGAGAGCGTCGTCGAACTGTACGGCGGCAGGGTTGACCGCATCGGGAAGGATGGTCCGCGCGTCAACCCCTTCGCGCTGGAGCCGACCGAAAGCAACATCACCTTTCTCTATTCGTTCGTCAAGCTGCTCTTGACGAACGGCGGCGCGGAGCTTGAGCCGGAAGACGATGACGTGATCCACAAGGCCGTGCGGGATATGTACCTGCTCGATGCGGAAAACCGCCGACTGTCCAATCTTTTCCTACCCAAGAAACTCGACCGGTATCTGTCGAAGTGGGTTGGCAACGGCGTCTATCACGCAGTTTTCGACAACGTGGAAGATAGCCTTTCGTTGTCGCGCCTTCAGTGCTTCGACTTCCAGGGCGTGAATAACGAGCAGTACGCCGACCTGATCGAACCGGTGATGGTCTGGCTGCTCCGCCGGATCAACGATGTGCTTTACAACCCCGCCAATCTCGGCGTACCCAAGCACATTCTGATCGAAGAGATTTTCTCTTCGATGAAGAACAAGCAGCTATTGGATGGCGCACTCGCTTCCATCAAGACGGTACGCAAAAACCTCGGCGGAGTAACCATGATCGGCCAGTCCGCCGAGGACCTGGGCGCGAACGCCGATTCGATTGTGAGTTCCTGCACGTCGTTTCTGTTTCTGAAAGACGCCACGTTCAACCGCAAACGCTATGCGGAACTCTTCAAGATGAATGAGCAACAACTCGCGCTTTTCGAGAGCTTGCAGGACCGCGAAGGTCTGTACATGCGCCGCGACGGACTGACCAAAGTCATCAAGCTCGTTCTCGACAGTCGCAGCTACGCAATCTTTTCGACCAAGCCGAAAGACCGCGTGCGGCGGTCGAAGCTGATCTCCAAGTACGGACTCGCCGAGGGCATCGCACGCTTTGCCCAGGGCGAAACCGTGTAACCAAGAACTCACCGCAGAAAGGACACAAACGCCATGAGACCTCCCATTCCTGTCTCCATCGGCCTCGGACTGATGCTGGCCACCGGCCAACTTCACGCCGCGACCGATCCGCATCCACTTCAACCCAGCGCGCCGCGCACGGTCATGGTCACCGAAGCAGAGACGCCACCGCAGGTGCGTGCGGGCTTGCTCCAATCGACATTGATTGTCCTGCCCGCCGAAGAGAAGGTCGCCAATGTCTTTGCCGGCGACACCGTCGATTGGGTTTTCGACGGCGGCCATGTCGCCAGCCGCTTCATCAGCGTAAAGCCGCGAACTGCGAATGCTTCGACCGACATTCACATCGTCTCCGATCACGGCAATGAGTACACGCTCCAGTTGCGCGAGGTATCGAATGATCCCGATTCGCATTTCGACTCCAAGGTCTTTATCAATCCCGGCGACCAGGCCGCCAAAGACCGTCTGGCGCAGCTTCCTGTATTCGTGCCTGCGGCAGAACTGGATAAGGCAAAACAGGAAGCTTCTACCGCGAAAGCCGCTCAGGCCGCGGAACTCAAGGCCGAGCAGACCAAGGTGGAGCAGTACCGCGGCGAGTACCCAGGTTCGTTGCACTTCGATTACGTGTGGGACGAGAAGAAGGCCAAGGAACTCGGGCTCCAGCAAATCTGGCGGGACGACAAGTTTACCTATCTGCGAGGAGTCTTCCAGGAAACACCAGCACTTTACGAACTGAAAGACAAGAAAGGTTCTCTTATCAACTTCGATTTCAACGCTGGTCTCTATACCGTGCCCAAGCAGTTAGAGCACGGGTATCTCGCCATCGGTAAGCAGAAAGTTGAGTTCCATCGCGTTGGAGGCACGAAATAGCCATGACGGAAACGAATCATAACACTCCCGCAACGATCCCCGAGCAGCCGGAAGCAAAGCCGCCGCTCAAAAAGGGTATGCCGGTGGTGATTGCCCTTGTGGCAATTCTTGCCATACTCGGCATCGCCAACGTATCAAGTCTGCTGCGTGGCAACAAGAAGGCGGCCCCCGCGAGCAGCTTACAGATGCGCCCGGTTGCGCCGAATGCGCAGCAGGTATCGAGCTTCGAGACACAACAGCAATTGCAAGCCAAACACGACGCCGAGGAGCGCGAGCGCCAACAACAGTTGGTTGCGGCCATACAACAACTCCAGGCCACCGAAGGCGCTCCCGGTCCCGAGTCCGCGAACGCCGCGCCGATGACATCGGCGCAGCGGGACACGATGTACGGCGCGAGTTCCAATGCACCGCAACACACCTCCAATGTCTCCGAGGCCCAGGCCGAGGTCAAACAAAAGGCGCTGGCGCGGGAGAAACAAAGACAGGACGCCATCAACAGCGGAACTGTGGCGCTTGACTTCGAGCGCTCTAACAGCGGGCCTCCCGCGCCCGGCGCTGTGGCCCAGTCAACGACGGAAACGCCACAGCATGCGGCCACGGCTGACGTGGCCAGCGGCGCGGAATCTGGCCAGCCCACCACAGCGCGGACAAAAGCAACCGCCAAGACCGATCCGATGGGTCCGTATGACTTCGATCAGTATCAGGGCCGGCTCTATCGAATCTTCGAGGGAACGGTCTTTGAGGGCGTCGTCACGAACCACATTGACGGCGGTTTCAGCGGGCCGATCCTGGTCATGCTGACAACCGACTATTACTCGCACGATCACCAACAGTTGCTCATGCCGCAGGGAACACGGCTGATCGGCACGGTGCAGAGCGTGGGCAACGCCCAGCAGCGCAAGATGTTCGTCACCTTCCATCGTGCTGTTTGCCCCGATGGCTTTTCGCTCGATTTCGACAAGTACATCGGTCTTGACCCGTTGGGCACAACGGGGCTCGCCACCAAAGTCGATCACGGCTACCTGATGGCCTTCGGCGCGGCGGCGGCCATTGGCGGCTTGGGTGGTCTCGCCCAGATCGGCAACAACAGCAGTGTCCTCGATCCCTCGACACAGATTCGCAACGGTATCTCCGAACAGACTGCGGCGGAGGGCGAGCAGGTATTGAATCATTTCCTCAACCGTCTGCCCATCATCACGCTCAAAGAAGGCTCGCGCGCCCGCGTATACGTGGGCCGCGACATCCTCATTCCGTCCTATGCGGAACATCGTATGGACCCAACGCTGTGAAGAGAGAAACAGGGCGATGAGCATATCAAATGATCGATACAACCACTTGCTCAATAAGGCGAGAGGAGCGAAGCGCGGCGGCCATAGTGTCTGGGCCGTGCAGTCCACCGGCGAGAAGGTCGCCGTCGCGCTTGTGCTCAACCGCGCCGACTGGCTTGAGGAGTTTGACTACACCCTCGCGGAAGCCATCGAGCGCACCGGCCAGGAATGGGTTGCCATCATTCCGCAGATTGCACGCCAACTCACCGAGGAGGAAGCATGACGCACCGCGCTATGAATCGCCGGAGGCTTTTCGTCAATGCCGCGTTGGTCGCGTTGGCGCTTCTCGTCCTCGCAATGCCTGCCACGCAGAACGTCCTCGCGTGCACATTAAATGAATTCGCTGAGATCACCGAAAGGGCGTTGCATTTTCCATGCACTCTTTTGGACCACGGCAAATGTTTCACCCTGGACAGGTTGGACCCGACCTGCCCGCAATGCATGTAAACCCTCGACCCAAACGAAGGAGATCGTCTTATGCAGTTCACACGCAAGAAGCACCGCAAATGGCTTATCGCCGGGACGGCCCTGCTCCTGACCGCAACGCCCGGTTTCGCGCTGTTCGGACTCGGAGATATTGTCTTCGACCCGACCAGCTACGCCAGTCTCGTCTCCCAGCTCACCACTCTGGAGACACAGTACAAGATGCTCAAAAACAACATCACCCATTTTTCGATCAAGCAGCAGTGGCAGACGACGCTGCATACGCTTGAAAACACGAATGTCGCCAACATGTTTGGTGAGACGGCGGGCATCAGGATTGCACTCAATACCAACTCACCTTCTACATCGACAACGGCATGGAAGACGGCCACGGTTTCGATGAACAGTAGCGCGAGCAGCTACTTACAGGGGCAGCCTCTCGGCAGTTCCCGCCTGTCGCAACTCGCCATGATCGAAACCGCGGACTCGATCTCTCCCGACTGCCTCACTGCCGTGGGCCAATACCGGAGCAATCGGACCGAAAATGCCACGGCCAACTCTACGCTGCTTTCGGATCAGTTTGACAGCACAGACAGCACCAACAGCGAAGTCCAGCAGCTTAATCTCTTGAACGCAGCCGAGGCACAGAAGTTGAGCGAGATGCAGGCTCAGGGAACGCTTCATACCTGCCTTGCCGGACAAATGACCGTTGCCAACATGGAACGGCGCAATGCCGCTGTTGAAGACCTCAATACCGCGGTCTTTGTCCAGCAGCAGCGCGCGGCCAATGATACCAGCGCCGCTAACGAAGGCAATACCTGGCAAACCTATCTTCCATGAGTTGAATGGCGGACTGAAAACTTTGCGGCGCTGGCAGCCCAGCCAGCGCCGCCCCTGATTCCAGTTGAGAGGTGGCAAGCATGATTTCACCAACCCTGTTGGCACAAGCATTACCGAGTGCAAGCTCCGGCGTGGACTGGCTCTACCAGTTCACCAATAACCTGACGAATCTGACCACGCAGAACGGCGGCGCATTGACGCAACTCGGGCTTACTGAGCTGAGTTGCATTGCGCTCTTCACGCTCATCAGCATGGTCATCAATTGGAACACCTCCGGCATGACACTGCGCTTCCATACGCACCCGGTTCGGGCGGGCGATATGACGCACTTTCTGTTGCGGCTGATCCTCTGCTGCCTACTTATCAACTATTGGGTGAATCCGCTCCCCGGCGCAAGCTTCGGCCTCAACCACTTCTTCAGCTACATCGCCCAGGCGATGGTGGCGGCTTTCGACCAGAACTCGCTGAACAACCTGCTGCAATTGTTCAAAACGGCCGGCGACAACACCGCCATGCCGTCGCTCATGGCTCCTGTCCAGATCCTTTGCTACTTCGTGGTGCAAGGACTGCTGGGGATTGCCTCGGGTATTCTCTTCCTCATCAATTGCAGCTCGTTCATCCTCTACGGCGTCACGGCGCTCTTCGGTCCGGTATTCATTCCGCTGCTGATGACCAGGACCTTCCGAGGGAAGTTCTTTCACTTCCTCGACGTGCTGCTTGGCTTCGCCATGATCCGCGCCGTGGCAGCCGCGTTCATCTTCGTGTGGTCCGGTTTTTTGAATGCCTTTATCCAACAAACTTTCAATGGTAATTACTCGATGGATATGTGGCTTGCGAACCTGATCCCCTGCACGATGGTCTTCATCGCCTTCATCATCAACTTGCTCTTTATCCCCAGCATGACGCAGGCGATCTTTGGCGGTACGGCAGGGATGGCCGACAGCGTGTCCAAGGTCGGTGGAGCTGTGGCTTCCATCGCCATGATGGCGGGATGAGTATGTGGACCTTCCTCTTCAGCTTTCTGTTCCTTCGCCGGTTGGGTCTATCGAAACCAATCCGGTACGTGCTCGCGGTGTTCATGGTTGGACTCATCATCGTGGTCCTGATCTACACCGCGAACCTATTTCTCACTCTTGAAGAAAGGACAAATACTCCCCATGTCCACACGCACAGTTCCCATTGAAGCGCCGCTCTCGCCGGATCAATCGCTGCTCGTCGATCGCATCGGCAACGAGGTGTACTCATCGCATTATGCCGAGCGGAAGGCATACCGTTTCATCATTGCCTGTGGAACGGTCGTGCTACTTGGCTCGTTGGGCATGAACCTCTCTCTGGTGCGCCGTCCGATTGCCAATCGCTACATCCGCATCGACGAGATGGGCCGCGCCCAAGCGATCCAATACAGCGATCTCAATTACAGCCCCCGCGAGGGCGAAGTCCGCACCTATCTGACCGATTGGGTCAACTATCGCTACACGATCAACCGGGACGTAGTCGCCAAGAAATATCCACTTAATTACTACTTTCTTTCGCAGGCTTTGGCTTCTCGCTTGATGGCCGACGACAACCAGAATCACCTGGTTTCACAAGTCACAGCAGGTCAGATCGAATCGAGCGATGTCGCGGTCCAGAACGTGACTATCACGTCCATGTCCGAGGAAATGGTGCAGGGTGCTCGCATCGCTCGCGGCACGGCCCTGATGACCTTGGATCGGTTCTATTCCGCACAGAATTCCCGTGAGCCCCGTACAGAGCATTGGATGCTCAGTATCACTTACTACTTAAATCCCAAACAGGTCAGCGACCAGTCCAGGATTTATCCGCAGTATGAGTTCATCAATCCGTTGGGATTGGCCATCACCGAGTTCCACGAAAACCGCGTGTCTGTTGATCCATTGAAGCCCGACACGAATACCGGAGGAACGAAGTGAGCTACGAACTGATACTGCCGTTCTTTCCCGAAGAGTTGCGCGAGTTGCTGCTCGACCCATCGATCTCCGATCTGATGATTAACGGGACGACGGGCGTGTTCGCGGATCGGAACGGCATCGTCCAGCACATCGAGCTGCGAACACCGTACACGAACGAGCGGTTGCAAGCGGCTATCGAGCGTGTAGCGCGCATTCTCGGCCAGGACTTAACAGGGCAAAACCCAATCCTCAATACGCGCTTGCCGGACGGCTCTCGCGTGGCCGTTGTCGGCCCGCCGTCATCGGTCTATGGACCGACGCTTACCGTGCGCAAATTCAACCGCTGGTTCACCTCGGATGAACTGGTCGCGTCGGGCAGTCTGCCCAGCTCTGTCCGCGACACGGTCGTAGGGCTGATTGGAGCACGGAAGAACGGGATTATCGCTGGTGGAACCGGCTCGGGAAAAACGACCTTGATGAAAGCGTTGCTCGACCACGTTCCCATGCAAGAGCGGCTCATTGTAATCGAGCAACCGGCCGAGTTGAAGATTGCGCATCCCAATGCCGTTCGCTGGGAGGCTGTCGCGACGATTCCCGGCCAGGTTGCCGTGACTCCGAGCCAATTGGTAGCCGCCGCGCTCCGCCATCGTCCGGACCGCATCATCATGGGCGAAATCCGCGATGAATGCGGTTACGACCTGCTGCAAGCAATGAACACAGGCCACGGCGGAACGCTCTCGACTCTGCACGCGGATTCAGCCGTAGATGCGCTCGACCGGCTGGCGGATATGGCGCTCAGCGCCAGGACGAATTTGAACCAGCAATTCATCCGGTCGCAGACCGGAAAGGCAGTGGACTATGTCCTCTACTGCGAACGCGATTCCACGGGCCAGCGCCGGGTGCGCGAGCTCATCACCGTGAAGGGCTACAGCCACGCGGAGCAGTCCTTCGAGACGGAGGAAATCTATCGAGCTTCCTCCACAGCGGCAGCGTGAATTTCGATGCGGACTGAGCGGATGGAAACGCAAATCGGAGGCACGGCTATGAGAAGCCTTCTTGGCCACGATGGAACGGACAGAACCTCGCCCTTGTTGTGCGCTCTTGAACGTAGCCACGCCGAACTTCAAGACGAGCGAATGCCAGCGCAAGATGCGGCTCTTTCTCCTGATGTCAGGCAACGAAGAAGGTGGATCTGGTTTGCCGGTCATTGCACCGATGGCATCGCCAAGAAGCGTGGAGTTTGCATCGTTCAGATGCGAGTCTCCCCGGATCAATTCCTCACTTGCTCGGTCACTGCTTCGGGGCCTTTGCGACGCCCGGCGGCAGGCTCGCTCTTCTGCTTTGCTTGCGCACCCTGCGGGTTACGGTTTCCATCTGCGATGGACCCTCCGTAAATGCAGGGCTTCGGCCTTGGGAGTCGCGCCCACTCGCATAGCTTCGCCAGGTGTGACCCGAGCAGATCGGGAATTCAAATCAGGAGACTCAAAATGTTTCTGAATCGTGCAACTCTCATTGGTTACCTGGGCGGCGACGCCGAAGTCCGCACCGGCAAGAACGACCAGAAGTTCACCACCTTCTCCATCGCTACCAAGACCTCTTACAAGGACAAAGAGTCCGGCGAATACATCTCGCACACTGAATGGCATCGCTGCATCGTCTTCGGCAAGTTCGGCGAGTTCGCGGCCACTCTCAAGAAGGGCGCGCATGTCCAGGTCGAGGGCGAGATTCGACACACCGAGTACACGCCCAAGAAGGCAAAGAAGCCGGTACGCACCGACAGCATTCGCGTCAACTCCATCCTCAAGCTCGACCGCGCGGAAAAGGCCGCCGTGGAAGAACAGGAAGTCGAGCAGGAGATTCCCTTCGAGGAAGCGGCAGCTTAGGCCGCTTCTCCTTCACGGTGGAAGCCCGGCACACGCCGGGCTTTCCTTCTGATAATGCCCGTGGAATCGCGTTCCCGAACGAGGTCAAATATGAACCAGATTGCCGCCAACTTCCTCACTCGTTGTTTCTCTTTGAGCGAAACAATTGCATTGCTGCTGCGCCGGGAAGATGCGCCCCGGCCACAGCAGCGCGTGGTCACGCTCGAACAGGTTCTCGCGCCGCGCTATATGGCCTGGCTTACCTTCGAGAACGACAACGGCGCGAACATCTATGTCTCCGCCAATCCTCTTCGTGCAGGCAGCCGCAAACGGACCAAGGAGTGCATCGCTTCAGTTCGGCACATCTATATAGATATTGACGACGACGGCGACACCCGGCTCGCTGCGCTGCGGGCGTCGGATCGAGTGCCAGCGCCCACGACCATTCTCTCGACTTCGCCCGGCAAATATCAGGCGCTCTGGCGTGTTGCTGGCTTCGACTTCGAGAACCAGGAAGAGACGCTCAAACTGCTCGCCATTGCCTTCGGCGGCGATCCGGCTTGCACGGACCGGAACCGTGTGCTGCGCGTCCCCGGTTTCTACAACCGGAAGTATTCTCCCGCGCATCGTGTCGCGGTCGAATACCCTGACGACGCGACCTATGGTCCCGCCGACTTCCGGCTTGATAACGTAACAGGCTCTTCCGTGCTGCCGCTACGCGGGAACGCACGGAAACCGCCTTTCATGAAGCACTCGCATTCGGAGGACGATTGGGCATGGGTTTGCGCACGGCTTACCCACGGCCGGGATGCCGCGAAGCTGACACATGAATTGGTAGTTCGCCGTTCTGATAAACCTGATCCACTCTACTACGCCCAGCGAACCGTCGATGTAGCCTCAGCCTGCCTTTGGCTTGGCAGTGGCATTCCCATCGACGACGTAATCACCATGCTCGAAGTTCGCCGCCGCTTCGAGATTCCCCCCGCACTTTGCTCGGCTCGTTCGCGGGAGATTGCGGCCACTGCTCAACGCATGATTACCCATCGAAAGACGGCCTGATTCCACACGCCAAGGAGAACCGATATGCCACTGCTTGAAGTCGTCCAAACCCGCTACGTCAGCGCTTCGATTCGGCTCACGGATGCGACTGCATTGCAACTCGATCAGTACGCCGCATTCATCCATGCTTCAGCGGATGAAGTCATGGAGCAGGCGCTCGCTTATGTCTTCGCCAAAGACCGGGACTTTCAGGAGTTCATCAAGTCGCCCGAAGCGCGGCGGATTACGCCTACGCTTCGCGTGCGTAGAGCAGTTGCGAATGATGCAGTAGAACCGCCTGTAAGGAAGCCGGTTTCCACTGCCTCATCGCCCACGTCAACATCGGCAATCATGACGGGATCGAAGGCATGATCCCGCGCCTACAGGGGTGGCAAGGCCACTACGGTGCTGCGCACCGGAAGAATTTGGACACTCCATCCCTAGTAGGGTGCTGTTTAGCTCCCTGCGGGAGCTAATGGGTTCCGTCGTAAACACAATGACTTACGAAACCACGGGAGCTTATCGGCTCCCCGCGATTTCACGAGATTGGAGGTATTTGCGATGCCGGTTTTGAGTTCACAAACGCAGCGCAAGCGCGGCGCAATTCGTGGCCGCGAGAGCCGCAATCACACCCTCACAACCAAATTGACCGAAGCCGAACTACGCGCCGTAGAAGCTGCTGCGGGGGCGGAAATGAAAACCATTGGAGAGTGGTTACGCGATCTGGCTCTGCGCGTCATTGATGAGAACTCTGGTACGGGTTCTAGTGCAGTTGCTCTGCCAGAAATCGTAGGCGTGCGCCTGCTGCTCGTCAATGTTCTCCGCACACTCGCCACCGGACAACGGTTGACACCGGAAGCGTTCGACAAACTGCTCAATGAGATTGGCACGGCCAAGTACGAGCTGGCCGGAAAACTCACGTCCGAGCGCAGGAGGTAGCTGTATGCAGAACACCACATGGGGACGTAAGGAATCGATTGTCTGGCCTTATCAGATTCCGATTTACGTTTACAGCACGGCGTTCTTTTCCGCCGTGCTGACCTTCTTCTTTGTTTGCGGCTGGATTCGCTTTGCCACAACGCCTTTGCAGCGGTACTACCTGCCGCTCTATGAGCGGACTTCGGCGATTGGCGCGTTCAGCAAAACCCACCGGAGCAACTATCGCGCGCTCTTTATTGCGGGCCACGGACTCTCGCCGCGGCCCGCGCAGAACGCCGACGTGATGCTGGGCAGGACTCCAGAACCAGGCGGCGAAAACATTCCGCTCCAACTCTCGGCAGATGCTCCGCTGCATGGATACACGCTTCTTTTCCGTGGCCCGCTGCGCAGCTTTTCCGACGTTCGTCTGCGCGATTACTTGAAGGATGTTGTCTATGGCGGAGCCAGTCTGCCCGCCTTCTTTCGGCCTCCTCTCATCGGCGGCGCAGTGCTCTTTTTAATTCTTCTGCCGTTTGCGGTCTTGAAAGATGTGCTGCGACAGAAACAGCTTCGCTATGGACGACGGTTGAAAGGTCCGGAGATGCTGACACCGCGCCAGTTCAATCGGGTCGTCAAGGGGGACGGCATCGGCTTCAAGATCGATGGGATGCGCAAAATGCTGCGCATCCCGTCCCGCGCCGAGGCCCAGCATATGCAGATCATCGGGGACACGGGCGCAGGTAAGTCCGCGCTCATGTTTCAGCTACTCCGGCAGGTGAGCAGCCGGGGTGATTCAGCTATCGTCTATGACCCGGCGCGCGAGTATGTGAAACGGTTCTATGATCCGGATCGCGGTGACATTCTTCTCAATCCGCTCGACCGGCGCTGCCCGTATTGGGGACCGGCTGAGGAGTTGCGCAGCCGCTCGGAAGCGAAGGCGCTGGCTGTCTCTTTGTTCCAGCCGCCACAAGACAAGAAGGGCGAGTTCTTCATCGAGTCGCCGCAGAAAATTTTTGCCTTTCTGATGGCCTATGGGCCAACGCCGGATCAACTTGTCCAGTGGATGTCGAACCCGGAAGAGATCGACCGTAGAGTCCAGGGCACCGAGCACGCCCACCTGATCGATCCGCACGCGCACCAGCAGCGCGCCGGTGTTCTGGCCTCGCTGGGCCTGGTCGCCGACAGCCTCCGGCTGCTCCCGAAAAGGAGCGAAGCCAATGGAGCCTGGACAGCAACGGAGTGGGCCGAAAAGCGCCAGGGCTGGATCTTCCTGACCTCACTTCCGGCAGAGCGGGAAGCGCTTCGGCCCTTGCAGAGTCTATGGATAGATTGGCTGGTTTTGCGCCTCTTGAACGAACCAACAGCTGCGCAGAAGCGCGTCTGGTTTGTCATCGACGAACTGGCGAGTTTACAAAAACTTCCTCAGCTTCACACCGCCATCACAGAAGCTCGCAAAAGCAATAACCCTGTGGTGCTCGGCTTCCAGGGCAAGGCCCAGCTTGAGTATCTGTACGGACATCTGGCCGAGGTTATGCTCTCACAGCCGGCGACCAGTGTTTGGCTCACCACCAAGGAACCGAATGCAGGGGAATGGGTCTCAAAGTTCATCGGCAAGGTGGAGATCGAGCGATTGCGTGAGACCCACTTTGACGGGACTCGCGCAGGCCGCAACTTCGCGCTTGACCGGCAGGTCGAACAGTTGGTTCTGGAATCGGAAATTGCCGGTCTCGCAGACTTGCACGCTTACATGAAATACCAGAACTACGTGACGCGGTTTTCCTTCCCGTACTTCAATATGCCGGAAGTTGCCGAGGGTTTTGAGCGGCGCGACCGGCCCGACGACAAGCTGCCCTATGACCCGACAAGCGTGCGTGTCAGTGAGCCGAATACGGAGTTGAAGCAGGTGCCGGAAGACACGCCCTCATCACAGCCCAACGCGTTGCCCGTGGTGCAGCAGATCGAACCTGAACCAACCGTTGCTCCCGACGCGGACGATCAACAGAATCTCATCCTGCGAGGTTAAAACACAACCATGCTGACCATCTCCAAACCGCTTTCCGCGAGTCAAGCCCAGACCTATCACGAAAAGGAATTCACCGCAGCCGAACAGAACTATTGGAAGCAGGCCGACACGATTCAGGGGGAATGGCACGGCAAACTGGCCGGTAAATTTGACCTTGCCGGTGCGGTGGGAGCCGAGGAGTTCGCTCGGCTCTCCGAAGGCCAGAACCCCATGACCGGCGAACAGTTGGTGCGCCATCGCAAGGTCCATGCATACAAAACCGAGGACGGCAAGACCGTCGCGCCCGTCGAGCACCGCGCCGGGTGGGATGCGACCTTCAGCGCGCCCAAGTCGGTATCGCTGACCGCTCTTGTCGGCGGCGACGACCGTGTTCGAGAAGCGCACCGCGAGGCCGTGAATGTCGCCCTGAACGAGTTGGAGCGTTACACGCAAGCCCGAATCGGCGGCAATCAACCAGCGGAAATGACCGGGCAGTTTATCGTTGCTAAGTTCGAGCACGACACCGCCCGCCCGGTCGATGGCTACGCCGCGCCGCAGCTTCACACCCACTCCGTCATCTTCAATATGACGGAGCGCGAGAACGGCCAGATGCGCGCGCTTCAGGAGCGCAGCTTCTTCGCTTCGCAAAGCTACGCGACCGCCGTGTATCAGTCGGAGCTGATGTACCGGCTCCGCAATCTTGGCTACGAAATCGAGCCGGGCAAAAGTGGAGCGCCAGAGATCAAGGGATACTCGCAGGAATATCTTGATGCCTCCAGCCCACGGCGTCAGCAGATCGAGGAAGCCCTTGCGCGCGGCGGGTTCAGCGGCCCGGAAGCCGCGCAGATTGCGGCTCACAACACCCGCGACAGAAAAGTAATTCTGTCGCCCGACGAAGTATTGGCAGCGCACCGGCAGATTGCCACTGAATTTGGCAACCAGGCTAACCATGTGGTTGCTGAGGCGCGGGAACGCAGTATCGGTCAGATGCACAAACCGATAGCTGAGGAGCGCCAAAAGCAGGCGCATTCGGCTTTGACTTTTGCCCGTGACCGTGGCTTCGAGCGTGAGGCAGTTCAGGATGAACGGGCACTGCTTGTCGATGCGATGCGGCGCGGTATGGGAGAAACGACCTACCCGGAGGTACGTGCCAGCTTCGAGACCCGCATCGCTTCCGGCGAGTTTCAGCTCGTTCCCGGCGAAAAGCACGATTCGGCGCGCAGGTTTACGACTGCCCATATGGTCCAGGCCGAAAAAAAGATCGTCCAGACGGTGTTGGATGGACAGGGCCACGCTCCCCAGCTCATGTCCATCCAGCAGGCTATTCCGCTCTCGGAGGCGAATCCCCAACTCAACCGGGCGCAGCGGAACGCCATCGAAAAAGTGCTCACTTCCAACGATCGGATACAGGGACTGCAAGGAGTCGCCGGGGCCGGAAAAACGACAACACTTGCCAGCATCCGTCGGGGAGCAGAGCAGAGCGGCTACACGGTCGAGGGTTTCGCCCCTACCTCCCGCGCTGCCCGCCAGCTCCGCGATGCGGGCATTGAAGCTGATACGCTGCAAGGTTTCCTTGCGCGTGGCAATCGGCAGAGCGATGACGCGGCGCGGAAGCATCTCTATATAGTTGATGAATCCTCGCTCGCATCGACACAGCAGATGCGAGATTTCCTCGGCAAGATTGGTGCCCAGGACAAGGTTCTGCTCATTGGCGACATCCGGCAGCATCAGGGCGTGGAGGCTGGAAAGCCCTTCGAGCAGTTGCAACAAGCGAGGATGCAGACCGCGCAGCTTGACCAGATCGTGCGCCAGAAAGATCCCGAACTACTGAAAGCTGTCGAGCATCTGTCAAAAAATGAAACCGCAATGGGTGTGCAGATGCTTCAGCAGCAAGGCCGCGTGACGGAGATCGTAGACCCGCAGCAGCGCATCGAAGCGATAGCAAAAAAATATGCGGCCCGTCCTGAAAACACCATCATCGTATCTCCCGACAACGCTTCGCGCCGGGCCATCAATCAGGCAGTTCGCCAGGAATTGCAGGCGCTTGGCAAAGTGGACAAGCAAGATCACTCGATGCACGTGCTCACGGTGCGCTCGGACATGACCGGCGCGGATCGGGCGTGGGCCGCCCGTTATCAGCCAGACGATGTGCTGCATTACATCCGCGGGAGCAAGGAGTATGGGATTGAGCGCGGAAGCTATGCCCAGGTCGTCTCCACTGACCCGAAAGAGAATCTTGTTACCGTCAAGAAACCAAACGGGGAACAGGTGTCTTATGACCCTTCACGATTGCGCGGCATCAGCGCCTACCGCGAGATCGAGCGGGATTTTGCCGTGGGTGACCGGTTGCAATTCACCGCGCCCAATCGAGAACTGGGAGTTGCCAACCGTGACCTCGGAACCATTCAGCAGATCGATGAACCCGGAAAAATCACTATCCGCATGGACGGAGATAAAGAGAAGACGGTCACATTTGACTCGGCGGAGATGCCGCACTTCGATCACGGCTACGCCGTGACCTCGCACAGTTCCCAGGGACTCACCGCCGAGCGTGTCCTGGTCAACATGGATACCAATGTTCACCCGGAACTCATCAACAGCCGCTTTGCTTATGTCTCTGTCTCCCGCGCCTCGTACGACGCGCAAATCTTCACCAATGACGCTGCTGCGCTTGCTGAAAATCTTAGCCGCAATGTCTCCAAGGCGTCTGCAATTGATCTAGCCAAGAATCAGTTTCCAGGAGTAAACATCGGTTTGCAGAAGGTCACGGCCCTAGAGAAAGCGCCAGTTGTTGGGCTGGGGTTGAGCCTTTGAATAGCAAATGCGTCGGAGTGCCCTTTACTCAAGCCGCTCTTCCAGCTTGGAAGACCTTTTCACTAAATATGGCTTGTTGATCAGAGTGGCCATCTCCGGACCCTTATTGTAGGGCTTGATGAAGCGCAGAACGTGATCTTTCAAACCTTGTCCACAAGCCTGATGCCGCCAATGTCCTCGCACCATAAATCGAACCGACAGACTCCGTTTTGTTGCCGGAGCAAAGGCCGAGATAGAGTCCACCGCTGGAACACTGGCACCGACGACGATATAGGGAAGTCGCGAAGCATGTCGCGCTGCCTGCTTCAGTTCTTGGCGCTTCACCCTTGATGGAATTCGTTCGATTTCTTGCTTAACCGTCTCTTGTTCTGAGGGCCGATGCTCAAGTTCCGCATCCGCAGATGAGATGTAGAGCACAGCGTTCAATATGATTCGGAAGAACTGGAGACCGTCGGTATAGAAAAGACTGTCTTCAACCGTCTCCCATTCGCCCTTGGCATTTACATGCTTTCGTTTTTCAATCTGCGCGTCCAAATTTGCCCAATCCGTCGTAAGCGCCTCATCGAGGGTCCAGTCATCAATGAGGCAGAGCCGCCGGATGACCATCAAATGGTACTCTTCACGATTCGCGTGAAACGCAATAACGTTCAGCTGGCGATAGGGCTGATCGGAGGTCTTCTGGGTGAGGACGAGAAAGACAGAGATCGGCGCCTTGTAATCGATCAGTGTTCGGCCCTCTTGTTCGGGATGGTCGGTCCAATGCATTTGATAGAGAGCATCGATCGATTCCCGGCTGGTTAAGACGAACATGCAGGCAGGGAACGGAAGCTCAAGAAGCGGCGCAACAACATTCATTTCTGTGCAAGCGAGATGCTGGACCAGTCCATCCTGAAGGTAAAATGTCTTCGTGCCGAAGAGCTCGAAGTTGAGCAGTGCATAGTACCTCGCACTCAACTCACGATGCTGCCATTCGATGATGTTCCATGCTTCCGGGTCTCGTTCCGCTTCCCGTTGAATGATCGTGGGAGGAAGGCCCTGCTCTCGGGAAGCGGCTTCGATCAGCTTCTCATATTGGCGCTGCCAGACCTGCTCGACACGCGAGGGAAAGCTTTCGAGATCATGGAGGGCGTTTGTTGTGCCATTCTTTTTGAGAGTCTCAACGTCTTCCCCGATTGCTCGATATATATCGGCATCGACGTATTTGCGGACATCATAGAAGGTGGGCGCTAGCAAGGATGTCTCCTGTGGAACTCCGCATGGGCTCTTGACAGAAACAATGCACTTTCGAGTAGCACCAGTGTGGAGCGTCGATAAATTCTTGTTTGGTCCTTAGTGGGATCGTTGTGATTGGCCCTAGACAATATTCAGGGCTCTGTATACACTCGTTGTCTTCAAGTAACTGCTCTAAGATCTCGCTCGCGATTAGTGCGCCACAGTGAAAACAGCAAAAGGTGAAATGCTTGCGTCGGGAGCTCTGCGCCCAGTGCCAGCCGGGATAGCTGATCGCCAAATCCATTTCTGGATGTTCCGCAACATATTGTTGCACCCTGCGGACGATCCATGGCGCGCCAGCTTCCTTCAATGGGCTCGCCACCAAGTTCTCGAACTCGTTCACTGGTAGCTGATCGTCACAGGTTGCAGAGCATTCCGTCGGGCAGAAAACATGGAAATCCTTGTGACAGGCCCAGCATTCGTGAAATTGGAAGATCGTGATCCCTTTGGCCGTTGCAACTCGTTGGTTCGCGCACCACCGAAACTGACGATTGAGGAGAGCAGATACTGCTTGCGACAAAAGCATCTGGCGGCTTCCGATCCTGACCTGATCGGGTTGTATGCCCTGTTTCAGGGCCGCGAAGGGATTCTCTCTACTGGAACCAAGCGGGAATACCGGAATATCAGTTTTTGGAGGCGGTGGAGGTTTGAGAGCGCCATATCCGTAAAACCAGCAGCCCCGGACTCCGTCATCGGCATAAGCATGTTGCCGTGCGGCCAGTTCAGTAAACGGAATAGCCGATAACTGCATCTCGAATGCCACTCGAAGGCTTCCCCTGGTGGCCATCACGTCCGCCCGCCAAGCACCATCAGGGCCGCACACTTCTACATCGCCATTCCAGCCCGCGTCTCGGACAGCTCGGAGGACGATGCTCTTGAGCAGGAGATGCTCGGCGCTCTCGGGAGCCGACGTGCATGTATCGGAGCGGCGCGCATGCACGAAGTGCTGAGTGCCCAGTTTGCTGACACGCATGAAGCCTCGGCCTCTACAGCAGCCCAACTCGATTTCCGGCTTCTTTGCGCGCAGAACTTCCCATTCCGATGGGTCCAGGAGCGAGGCAATCTGTCGTTCTCCGTCAATGTACGCGGATAAGGGCATGAGATTTGCTGTTTACAGTCCGTTAGGACGATGATACCGCTGTTGATCCAAATGGAACCACACCGTATTAGTGGATACCGAGCATTCTCGTGAGGACAACAACAATGAAGGGCTCCAACTGGAGGGAGAAAATGTTTACTAGGCCGAAAGGAAACCAACGAAGACGAATTCACGCTGTCCATATCACCCAGAGTCGCACTATGCCGCCCATCCAGATCGTTTTGTCCGGCCCGACGGTTCAGAAGATTCTCGATCTGTTCTCGCCGCCAACAGCCGTTCTACCCTCACACGAACACACAGAGGTTCACCGTCTGAGGCCCACCCTACGGCCCTGGATCGGCATCATAGACCAGATCATCAAGGAAGATTCGCTGGTCCCCAAGCGATACAGAACCACGGTCATGCAGATTCTAAAGAGATTGCGCGAGGAGCATGGTTTCAATGGGGGCTATACGGTAGTGCAGGAATATGTGCGGCGCGCGCGTGGCGAGTCTGGGCAAAGCCCGAGTCGCAGATCGCGAAATATTCGGAAAAAGTCGTCGCCCGTGCAGCCCTTGATTTCAGCAAGCGCAGTGGCCTCACCACTCCCAAAGACCTCGACTGAGCATTTAACCCTTTCGTCCAGGCCGCTTCGCCTCTCTCTTCAGCCGAGAAAACCAAGCAGTTCGGAAGAAGCCGTGTTTGGCTGGATGCAAAGCATCGTGCAGGGCGCGATGCCACTCGAATCTCTTGCCACCGAGTTGCACGAACTGCCGGAGAAGGAACTCAAGGTGTTGTTCTTGGCCGCGACAAAGGGGGAAAGACCCGCTCGCAATCGCGCTCTCGTAGTGCTGGCCTACGCACGAGGAATCAACTCCTCTCCGATCTGCTCCTTCCTGCAAATATCGAAGGGGTCGCTGTTCCGGTATTGGAGGGATTTCCAACAAGGAGGGACGGAAAAGCTGTTTTTCAGAAAGCCGCGCAGTGACAAGAAAGCGTGCATCCCAGCCATCCAGAATGCGGTCTTTTCTTTGCTGCACTCTCCGCCCTCCGCACATGGATTCAACCGCACAACGTGGCGTCTTGCGGACATGAAAGCGGTGCTAGGAGAAGAACATAACGATGCGATCAGTTGCGACGTGATTCGAGAAATCATTGTCAACGCGGGCTGGAAGTGGCGGCTCGCACGAAGGGTGTTAACGAGCAATGATCCTGAGTACAGAGAAAAGGTAGATCGAATCAAGAAGACACTGGCCGAACTCGGAAAAGACGAAGCGTTTTTCTCGGTAGACGAATACGGTCCATTTGCAATCAAGAAAAAGGGCGGACTCAAGCGGGTCGCGCCAGGCGAACAATACGTGGTTCCACAATGGCAGAAGTCGAAAGGCTATTTGATCCTGACCGCAGCACTCGAACTATCAGCGAATCAACTGACCCACTTTTACTCTCGCAGGAAGAACACCGGCGAAATGATCACGCTTGCCGACACGCTGCGCGCGAACTATCGCGGATACCGAACGCTGTATCTCTCATGGGACGCAGCTTCGTGGCATATCTCCAAAGAACTAGCTGAACATTTGGAGGAGATCAACTTGACCGCAGAAACAGATGGAGCGCCTATCATTAAGACGAGGCCGCTCCCGGCCGGCGCACAGTTCCTGAATGTGATCGAGTCAGTTTTCAGCGGCATGGCGCGGGCTGTCATCCACAATAGCGATTATTCCTCGGTCATGGCTGCCACCGAAGCTATCGATCGGTACATTGAAAAAAGAAACGCTCACTTCCGCCAACATCCGCAGCGCGCCGGAAAGAAGATATGGGGACAGGAGCGGGTCCCAAGCTACTTCGCAGAAGAGCATAACTGCAAAGACCCGATGTACATGTTCCCGCAATAAAAAGGAGATTATAAGATACCGGCAATCTTCCACACTAGGGCGTGTTAACACTATCTGAGGGCTTCGACGATCAGAACGAAGTTAATAAAGGCGAGGAAGACTACATCGAGCTTTTCGAATCTGGAGAAAATGCGGCGGAAACCCTTCAGCCTGCGGAAGAGCCGTTCCACTTCGTTTCGTTTCTTGTAGAGTTGGCGGTCGTATTCCCAAGGATCGAGCCGGTTGGATTTGGGCGGAACCACTGGAATCATGCCAAGATCAAGCACCAACTGCCGCGTTTCATTGCCCTCGTAGGCTTTATCCATCAGCATCGGAAGCCCTTCCGGCATCGGTCCAAGCTCTTCCAACAGCGACCGGCCTTCTGGCGCATCGTGCGCGTTGCCCGGCGACAGAGCAAAGATTACAGCCGTTCGAGCATCCGCGGCAACCATATGAATCTTGGTGTTCCATCCGCCGCGAGATTTGCCGATGGCCTGTGGTCCGTTTTTTTTAACGCGCCTGTACCATCGGGATGGACCTTGATCGAAGTTGAGTCCAGCGAGAAGGCTTCAATCTTGATGCGCACGATCTGCTCGGTCTGCAACTTCTCGAAGACGCGATCCAGAACGCCGTTCTTGGCCCAGCGATTCATGCGTGTATAAATGCTATGCCAGTTGCCAAATCGAGACGGCAGGCCGCGCCATTTGCAACCTTGCTCGGCAACATACAGAATCGCGTTGAGCACTTGGAGGTTTTCCAATTTCACATTCCCACGCTGAATCGGTAGGCTATCCTTGATCTTTTTGTACTGCTCAGCGGTGATCTCCATTAACTCCGATTATATCAAAGGTAGTGTTAACACGCCCTAGTCACGCGAGCCGCCGCGTAATGCTTGGCTGTCGTGTGCTGATAAAACTCGTCGGGCCGTCAATAACCACCATAGACGTAGCGATCCGTGACTCTGAAACACCTGCTCAATGCTGCTGTGCTCTTTGTGAATCGGCGCATTTATGCGAAACCAAGATCGACGCCCCGGGATCGCCCTTAGGGCCTTGCGGTCCCCGTTGCCCCGGAGGTCCTTGTAGCAGCTTCTGCAAGTCAGGGTTTGTACGAATTGCTTTGGCAGCAGCGCTACCAGGCTGTTGCATGAGAACGGCGGCGCAACCCAAGACCGCAATCAAGACGCTCGCGGATGCGAAATTTCGGATGGCAGCATGCGCAACCGCCATCTGCGTAACCTTGGCATTGATGTTATCTTCCATTTGCAGAAGACGCTTGCAATTCCGCAATGCTATTTGTCGATGCTGTTCTACAGGTTCCACCGCAGAGCAATCAACATAGTCTTCGATGCTTCCACCTATCCAGCTTGCGCGTCCTAAACCCCGAATCGCTGCTAATGTCGAACTGATAATTTGAAGGTTCAGATACACCAGTGCAGCGCAAGCAAAGAAACGGACACTTCGGGAGCTATCGCTTAGCCCACCATTCACGATTGCGAAGATCCCCCCGATCAATAGACTCGATGTTATCGAGGTCAACCCCAAAAGGCTGCCGAGCCTTGTTTCGACACTTTTGAGACGTTCGGTTTCCTCAGCGCACAACTCGACGTAGCCCTTCGCAAGCGCTTCTGGGGCTGTGTGCGTCTCGACAAACTGCAACCGATCCTGTTGCCGTTGTCGCTGACAATTTTGCTCCTCTTCCGACAGAGGCTCCGCTGTTGGATACAGCCAATCCAGAAAATCGGCGATTCTCATCCCGTGCCCTCCGAAAGCCATTCCGCAATGGAATGCGAGATTCCGAGGGACAACATCTCATCAATCCAGAGCCATTGGCCATTGGGATTGATCTCCAAGAAGACGTAGCGGCCATCTGGCGTCAACACCAGATCAATTGCACCATAGGTCAGTGACAGGCGCGACATTAGTTCCAAGAGAGATCGATGTAACGATTCCGGCAACTCGATGGGGGCGTGAGGCAGCAATGGGTTTTCTGTTTTACGCCAGTCAATTACCGCATTGGGGTCTGACTGGGAGTCAATCGACACCGCAAAGAGCTTTCGGCCAACGATAGTGACACGAATGTCATAAGCCTTCGGGAGGAATTCCTGGTAGATCGTTGGGCTCAGTGCGGCACCCGACAGATCATTCATCACCTCGTCCTCTAGTTTGGTCGTGAAGACGGCACACTCGACGCCGTTTTTGACGACATAGCCGCTTCGCACAGGTTTGGCGATGATTGGGCCGTATTGCCGGTAAAATTTGCGAATGCTCTCTGGCCGATTGGAGATAAGCGTCTTCGGGATATCCAGCCCAAGTTGAGCTGCCACTTGCAACTGATAAGGCTTGAACTCTGCTTTCCAAATGGCTCCAGGATGGCTCATCCAGCGAGTATCATGACCGATCAGCCCCCCAATGAGAGCACTTCGATTTTCGCGCACGCAAAAATCATAGATGCCTGAATCCATTTCTACGGGCATCGTTGGTACGCGAAGACGCCGATACCATACAGCCCCAAACCAGTTCTCGGTGCAGGCTCCATCTGAAAAAATCGCAGATGGTTTGGTTACGCCGATCGAATAATCAATGACTCCCGAGAAGGGGAGGTCTTCTGTGTTCACACGGACGACGGGTGTCCCCATATCCTGCAACGCACGCACTACGGCGTCCGTCGCCAAATCCACGACCGTACTGACAATCAGAATGGGAGATTTAGGCGTAATCGGTGGACTCCTGCGCCACGGCCGTCTTTGTCTGGCCGTAACCGAGAAGTTCGATATGTTGAGATGCAGATACCCACGCGCCTTGGTGCTCAACCTCTGTAGTCTGCGTATCTGGATTCTGCCGTAGACGCGGGTGTGGCTGGGCAACAAGTGGCGTTGCAAAGCGCGACAAAAGTGGTTCGCTCGCCATAAAAACTCTCCCTTTCAATTATCGTCAGTGGATTCTTCGGAAACGAAGGTTACAGACGTCTGCCCAGAACCAGAACGAGGGCTGCTGCCCGGTCGAACACTCGCCGGCAATTCTTCCCGTTCTGTCTCGAAATCGGTCCAAGGTCTATCTGGAGTCTGTTGGTCGGACGGCCTTCGATTACTCATCGTCAGTGGTTTCATTCCGTACTCGTGTGAAGCGGCTCTCACTGCGTCTATTCAAGGAAAATTCTGTAACAGCGAGATTCTGTTCGGCGCTCGCGGCATCGATCCCCACAGACTCGTCAGATTCACGGACGTGTCCGAGCGGTGTCGCAAAGCGCAAAAGAAAAGGAACGTTAGTTGTCATCGGTTGTCTCTGTTCTTACATCCGTTATACGGGTAGCCGCTTCCAACGGGCCTGTGGCTGTAAGGCTCACTGCCGCAGGCAACTCCTCATCGCTGGTCAAAGAATCACGCCCGACGAACAACTCAGTTTGAGTTACAGGGCGAGTATCCAAGGCAAACAGCATACATTCTCCTTGTTGCACACTAACCATTTCTTAGTTTGTGTGCTTCTGGACTGAATATTCATTGAAGCAAGCATCATAAAGCCACGAACTGACTCTTCCAAGCCGATAGACGCTTGGGAAAAAACATCCTCTCTCGCTCAGTCGCCGACCTCAATTTCAGGAGGCCAAAAGAACCCGGTTTCCAGGCTCGGACTCCCTATGCGGCTACTACTTAGGATACGACCTCTCCGAGGAGAGACAAAGAATTACATTCATTTGGGCTGGGAGGAGGTCTCCTGCCCTCGCTTCAGCCGCCGATGATGCAGGCGTCTTCCGCTCCCCACCTCTGCGGGGCCTGTATCCTGCCCCGCAACGCCCGGCCCTTACGTGCGTACAAGCGTACAGCAATTCGGAAGAGTACCGAATTTCTTCTTCGTTTAAGTACCCCCGCTTCATGCGGCTTTATGGCAGAAGCGGTCGGAACCCGTCAAGGGTCTCCACTACGCTGCGATGAACGCGCAAAAAACGCGCGCCCTTGACTGAACCCGCCTCGCCTCTGCCCGCCGCCCAAGACATGAAGCGGGGGCACTCAAACAAAGAAATTTGGTTTGAGGCAGACGCCCTCCTTCAAATTCCGCCCCTCAGCGGGCAACACAGGAGAGCGACCATCATGCCTTATACCAGCAGCAGCACAGCAACCACCACCGCGCCGCACAGCAAAAATGCGGCGCTCCGCAACCGGGGCGAATCGCCCTACCAGCAGCGCACCAGCCAGAAAGACAACCCCACACAGCAACTCATCAAGCAGGCCGTGGACTTTTTGCTTCAGCAGCTTGAAGCGGGCAAGAGCGAGACACTGACCGCGTATCTCGCGGCAATGGCCCGGTTCCATTCCTACAGTTTTGGGAATATTTTGCAGATCGCCAGACAACGCCCAACGGCCACGCGCGTAGCCGGGTTCCACGCATGGAAGGAGTTGGGCCGTTTCGTGAAGCGCGGCGAGAAGGGGATTCAGATTCTCGCCCCGATGGTCGGACAGCGGCGCAGCAAGGACAATGCCGACCGGAACAATGCACAGGACGACAACGCCAAGCCCGCGCCTGTGTTGATTGGCTTCCGCGCTGTGTACGTCTTCGATGTGGCGCAGACCGAGGGCGCGGACCTGCCCGAATTCGAGCACGACATTACCGGCGACGTGGGCGAGCACCGCGACCGGCTGACTGCGTTTCTCGATTCGCAGAATATCACCCTCGAATATAGCGAGAACATCGCGCCCGCGCTTGGCGTGAGCTACGGCGGAAAGATTGTTTTGCTGCCGGGCCAGTCGAAGGCTGAGGAATTCGTGACTTTGGTCCATGAGCTAGGCCACGAATATCTCCACAAGTCCGAGCGCCGCACCATGACCACCGCCGCCGTGCGCGAAACGGAAGCCGAGGCCGTTGCTTTCATCGTGGGCCAGGCTATCGGCCTTGAGATGGGCAAGGCATCGAGCGATTACATCCAGATGTACGCAGGAAATGCGGCGCTTTTGGCCGAAAGCCTTGAAGTCATCCAGCGTACTTCTGCGGTGATTTTGGATGCCATCACCGGAGAGTCCGCCACTAAGCAGAATGCGCCGAAGGTCTCAACGCCCGAAGCGCAAGACGCAATCGCGGAGGTAGCGTAATGCAGACCATCCTTCGCATTCTTGAGCGGGCCGGTGGTTACCGGCCCACTCTGTACCTCAAGATCGAGAATCCGCCCTACATGGCCCTTGTCGTCGAGGCCACACCGGGGCCGGGGCCGTTGAATCTGCCTTCGATTTCCGTTGTGCATTACGGCGAACAGAATGGCGACCTCATGCGCGACCCGGAGATGTGTTTCGAGTTGTCGAAACCGCCGCTCTGCGGCTTGGGACTGTCCAGCTTCTATTTCAGGAATGACTATCTAGGCGTCGAGCAGTATTCGCGCTATCGGGACGGAGAGAACTACCTTTTCCTTCCCAGCCTCTACGAGCAACACGAGCAGTTCGCGCGGCAGTGGGACAAAAACCTCAGCGATCAAGGTTTTCTCGAAGCCTTTACGGACAAGTCGATTCGCGGCTAGTCCGCTCCCTGCGGAGCGGAACCGGCCCGATGTGTCTCCGCTCCGCGCGCCTTCACCCTTCAACCGCTCGAAAGGAGCATACGAAAATGACCACGACTGTTATCAATGCCACCGAGTACCGCGAACTTCCGCTCTCTCAACTCAACGAATCGAAGAGCAACCCTCGCCGCGTCTTTGACGAGGCGGCTCTCAAAGAGCTTGCAGCCAGCATTCGCAGCCAGGGCGTGCTTTCGCCGTTGCTTGTTCGCCCGCTCACCGAATCCGGCTTCGAGATCGTAGCTGGGGCGCGGCGTTACCGCGCCGCGCAGATGGCCGAATCTGCCACCGTGCCGGTGCGCATCGTCCATATGTCCGCCGCCGAAGTGATCGAGGCGCAATTAGTTGAGAACCTGATTCGCGCCGAGATTCACCCGATGGAAGAGGCCGAGGGGTTCGCCCGGCTTTTAGCGTTGGAGGAGCCGAAATACTCCATCGAACAGATAGCCGCCCGTGTGGGCAAACAACCGTCTTTCGTGGCTTCGAGGTTGAAATTGGTTGACCTTGTTCCCGCAGCGGTCGATGCCTTCTACTCCAACGAAATCGGCGTGGGCCACGCGCTGTTACTTGCGAAATTGCCTAGTGACATGCAACAACAGGCGCTCTCGGCTTGCTTCAAAGAGGTATACAACAACGGGGCAAAACCCGCGCGGATTCTCCTGCCCGTCCGCAACCTGCAATTCTGGATTGAGTCGAACGTGTTGCTTGTTTTGAAAGACGCGCCATTTGACAAGCGCGATGCGCAGCTTGTTCCCACGGCGGGCAGTTGCGCCGATTGCCCGAAACGGACAGGGCACAACAAACTCTTGTTTGGTGACGACCTCGGCAGACAGGGCGACCGTTGCTCTGATCCCGGCTGCTATCAATCCAAACTTTCGGCGCAGGTAGCGAAAACCATTACCGCGAAACCGCAGCTTGTGCAGATCAGCACGGCTTACGGGACGCAAAGGGAAGGTAGTCCGGTATTGCCGCGCAATAAGTACACCGCCATCCGCGACGACAAGCCGAAGTCCAACGACGAGGCCAAGCGCCCGGAGTTCAAGGTGTGCAAGTTCACCACTGATGCCATCGTCACCGAGGGCAGCGATGTGGGAACCATTCACAAGGTCTGCGCGAATCCCGCTTGCCCCATTCATCATCCGAGGAAGGCAAACAGCAATGGGGCGAACGATGCTGCATTCAAAGCCGAGCAGGAGAGGCGGCGCAGGGAGGAAGCTATCGCCAACGCAACTGGCTTGCGCGTTCTCTCTGCAATCGGCGCGGCGGTCCCGGTACGGTTGATGAAACGCGACCTGCTGTTTGTGGCCGAACGCATGGTCAACCTGCTGGACGAGAACCGCGCTGCGATTCTCGCCAAGCAGCACGGCATCAAGAAGGCCAAGGAGAATGACTCCATCGGCAAGCTGTTCGCGGCCTTTCTTCGCCGCGCCGATGAAAGCACGCTGGGCCGTGCCGTGGTCGAGGCCGTTACCTTGCTCACGGCCTCACGTGGCAACGCTGCGCACGTTCTACGCGAAGCCGCCGAGATTTACGAGGTGGACGTGGCCGCAATCACGGCCACGATCAAGCAGGAGTTCGCCGCCAAGGAAAAAGCGAAAACGGCGAAGAAGGCCGCACCCAAGCCGCCCGTCAAATCGCAGCCGAAGACGGCCAAAAAGTCGGCAGCGGCATAACCATCCATCAACAAGAACACTACGCGGAGCCAGCCAGACCGGCTCCGCATTCTTGTGCCTGCCCGTCCTTCCCGCCCTCTTGCGTGGCTCCCGCATCAGCGGGAGCGCCTTCTCTCGGGTGAGTAGGCCTGAGGAGTTTCACCCCAAGCCCCTCGCAGAACCGTGCGTAAATCTCTCGATTTACACGGCTCCCATTACCCAACCGAATATCTGGCAACGCTCCAGTAGAAAAACATCTGAGGAAAGCAGTTCTTCATCTTGATGAGCCATTGCACACTGGCCTGCTCTCGCCGAGCCAGTGTCTTGTACTTGCGTCTGGCCCATTGCATCAGCTTGCCATCGAAATATATGGCGAAGCTGTGCAACGCCGATGGGTAGAACTCCCCGAAATAATTCCACCAGCCACGTAGTACCGGATTGTATTGCTTCGCCAGTTCAGCAAGTGTCGTTGCTGTCCGACGATGGATGCGCCAGCCCCGCACCTCCTTCCGCATTCGTTTCAGAGCATCAACACTCACGCCCGGAGAAAAGCTTGTGAATCTCCGGCCTTGACTGTTGACGGCACGCCTTGGACGAAATGTAAATCCAAGGAATGTGAACTGAACATGCGGATAAGAAGCGTTGCGGCCACTGCTCTTGCAGTACACAATTTGCGATTTCTCCGGGTGCATCGTCAACCCACATTCCGCCAGTCGCAATGCGATGGACCGCATTACTTGTTCTGCCTGTTTCCGATTTCGGCAGTGAACCACTGCGTCATCGGCATAACGGGCAAACGGACAGGTTGGATTGGTGCGTTGCATCCAGACATCGAACGCGTAGTGCATGAACAGGTTCATCAAAATAGGACTGACCACTCCGCCTTGCGGTGTGCCGCGTTGGCGCGCCACCCGTTCGCCGTCTGTGGTCTCGAACGGAGCAGTTAGCCACCGTTCGATGTACAGCAGTATCCAGTCCTCTTTGATGTGGCTGCGGACCGCTTTCATCAAGAGGCCATGATCGATTTGATCGAAGGCTGACTTGATGTCAAACTCCACCACCCATGCGTATTGCCAACACCGTTTTCTGGTGACGGCAACCGCCTGTTTCGCCGACTTGCCGGGCCGATACCCGTATGAATCCTGATGGAATATTGGTTCCAGTGTCGGTTCGATGATGCGCTTGACCACGGTCTGCGCAATGCGATCAGATACAGTCGGAATACCGAGCTTTCTCGTACCGCCCTTTGCCTTCGGAATTTCAACCTGTTTCACTGGAGGCGGGAAGTACGACCCCGACGACATCCGGTTCCACAGTTTGTATAAATTCCCCGGCAGGTTCTGCTCAAACATCGCAAGGGTTTCCCCATCGATGCCGGCAGCGCCCCGGTTGGCCTTGACCTGCTGGTATGTCTCCCATACTGCGCGCTTCGCAATAACATACGGTTTCGTTGATGTCATATCACTCATCCCCGCAAAGCAGGTTGGTGATACTCGTCAACTGGATAACGCTGCCCCTTCGCTCCACTCTCGTTACAAGAGTTTCATCGCTACTACGAGCAGCTCCGTCCCTCACTCTGGCGTCGGTATTCTTCCTTATGGTGTTTGCCATTTGTCATTTCCCTTCTCATCCAGAGCAAAGTTCTCACGTTCCGTACCAAAGCCTGCGTTGAGTTCATGCCGCCTTTACACCGACTGCCACCGGGACCGTAAACAGGTTCCTTCCCGGCTAATCATGGAGCAGGTGGGCTCCCCACTTTCGGCAGTTTCTTAACCCGTAACGATGCGTCATCGGCCGGTTTGCTTTCGCTCATCTCCTCAACACGTACCTGACCTCCTGATCGGAGGTCTTTTCCCCAGTTGTTCACTACCACGCCTTTTGAACGCAGCAGCACTGGGCGGTTTGAAGCCTGCTCCTGCAAGCCGACTTCGGAAGGCCTACTCCCATCTTTGGTACAGCACCGCGAGCTTACGCTCGCGTTCGTGACACACCCCTCCCGACGGGCAGAAGTGCTCGCCAGTGTAGGCCGCCGTTAATACTATCAATTATTGAGATCTATCCGAGCGCGGGTGACCTTTTCCAAGATGTCGCTGGCCTTGGCTGTCCAGAGGTACGGATGACCGAGGCATAACGGAGTCGTATATTGACTGGCTAGACATTTATGTATACACTGAGAACATGTCGAGGCAAAAGAGCGACGAAAAGAGGATCGCCATCCTGGAAGCGGCGACGCGCATTATTGTGGCGCAGGGTCTCAGCGCGCCGACGATGCGCATCGCAAAAGAAGCCGGCGTCGCGAATGGATCGCTCTTCACCTACTTTGAGACCAAGACGGACCTCTTCAACCAGCTCTATCTTGAACTTAAGATGGAGATGGCATCAGGCGCGACGAACCTTCCGGCTAATGCCGAAGTTCGTGAGCAGTTTCTTCACCTATGGAGAGACTGGATGAACTGGGCGGTGTCCAACCCTCATAAACAACGAGCGCTGGCACAACTCAGCGTATCCGACGAAATTACTCCGGAGACTCGTGCGGCAGGGCACAAAGCCATGGCGCCAATTGCCGAACTGCTTGAACGTGCTCGCGCCAATGGGCCTTTGAAAAAAGCCCCGATGGGCTTCGTCGTAGCTCTTATGAATTCCATAGCAGATGCAACCATGGGTTTCATGACTCAAGATCCAGACAATGCAAAGAAGCACAGCAAATTGGGTTTCGATGCTCTATGGCGAATGTTGAATTGATTTCTAAGCTTCAATAACGACTGTCTAGACAGACACAACGAAGAGGATGGAGCGCAAATGCCGACAGAAACGGAAGCAACCACCAAAGCTTACGTCATCACTGGCCCTACTTCGGGCATCGGACGCCGCGCGGCGATCGAATTGGCCAAGCGTGGCACGGTCGTCCTGGTCGGTCGAGACCGCCGAAAGCTGAACGAGGTGCAGAACCTCATCAAGCAAAAAGGACAGAAAGCTGTTTCGGTCGTGTGCGACTTGTCTGATCTTGCAAGCGTCGCGCGCGCGGCTTCTGAAATCATCGCCCTCCGTCTTCCGATTGCCGGACTGCTCAATAATGCGGGCATTGTGACAGGACCAAGAAAAAACACACTGGGCTGGGATATGACGTTCGCAACGAACTACCTCGGCCCGTTTGCGCTTACTGAGGCGCTTGTACCGCACTTGTTCGACGGGGCGAACGTCGTCTTCGTTGCTTCCGGCGTGGAAGATCCAGAGCGCGAGCCCGCTATCAAAGCGGGCTACCGCGGCGGCCGGTATATCTCTGCGGAGGCGAGCGCGCGGGGCGAGTGGCAGTCCGGTGGATCCAAGATGCCAGGCTATGACGCCTATGCCACGTCAAAGCAGGCTGTTCTTGCCGCGACGCTGGGATTGTCACGTGAAACAACGCGAATACGTTTCAATGCATTGGAACCCGGCTTTACGCCGAACACCGGCCTCGTACGCGAGGCCCCCGGTCCCGTGCGCCTCGTGTTGCAGTACATGCTTCCGTTGCTCGCGCCGTTCATGAAGTATTGGAGCAACCCAAAGAAGGCTGGGCGCTTGGCTGTACAAGTCCTGACCGACGTATCCGGTCAGACCGGAATCTACTACGACGACAACGGCCATCCGATGCTTGGTTCCGCGCTTGTGCGCGACGTGAAGTTCCAGGATCGGGCCCTCGCCGAAACGCGCGCCCTGCTGTCGACCATTCGGACGCAACAGTGAGTGTCGACACCCTTGCGTTCAAGGGATCACAAGAATAGTCAACCCGGACGAAGACTCTGAAGTTTAACCATCATCAACAATGACCGCTTCACAAGGAGAGCAGTATGCCAAACGAGAGTTCCGCACAAGGAAGTACGGAAAAAGGCTCATCTTTAGCAGGGAAAATTGCAATCGTTACCGGCGGCAGCCGCGGGTTGGGCCAAAACACCGTGCTGCATCTTGCCAAGCGAGGTGTCCACTCGATCTTCACCTACAACTCTAATAAGGCAGCAGCCGACAAGACCGTGGCAGAGGTCGATAAGGCGGGAGCCAAAGCGATTGCACTGAAGCTGGACGTCGGGAACGTAAGTTCCTTCGAACCTTTTCTGAAGGACGTGAGTAAGGCGCTCACAGACTTCGGTGCGGAGCGGTTCGACTTCCTCGTCAACAATGCGGGTATCTCTCATCATGCATCGTTCGAGAAGACCACCGAGGCAGAGCTGGACCAGCTCTACAACGTGAACTTCAAGGGTGTCTTCTTCCTGACGCAGAAGCTTCTTCCTCTCATTAACGACGGCGGCCGCATCGTGATGATCTCGACCGGGCTTACTCGCATTATCATCCCGGAGAGCGGCCCCTACGGGTCTCTAAAAGGGGCTATCGAGGTGCTTACCAAGTACTTGGCCAAGGAGCTTGGTCCACGCCGGATCACCGTTAATGCTGTCGCTCCAGGAGCCATCCAGACGGACTTCAGCGGAGGTGTGGTTCGTGACAATCCGGCAGTGAACAAAATGGTGTCGGCTGCGACTGCACTCGGCCGCCCGGGTCTTCCCGACGACATTGGTCCCATGATCGCGTCGCTCCTCACCGAGGATAACCGCTGGATCAATGCACAACGCATTGAAGTCTCCGGCGGTCAGTCGATTTAGTCAGACAGGAGGGCGTCAAGCGACGCTCTCCTGACCTACCTCTCGTTCTCCAACACCAGATCAGTAGGAGGTCAGGATGACCGATCTTAAGAACAAGGTTGCTCTTATTACCGGAAGCGGACGCGGCATCGGTAAAGCGATAGCCGAGCGTTATGGTGCTTTGGGCGCAAGCGTCATAGTCAATTACTTCTCTTCTGCAGACGCTGCTCAAGAGACAGTGAATGTAATCGAACGTTCTGGCGGCAAAGCCATTGCAGTACAGGCGGATGTTTCAAAGGTTGCCGATCTTGAGCGCCTCTTTCAAAGCTCACTTGAACGATTCGGCCAACTCGATATCGTTGTAGTAAATGCGGGTCTTGAGGCGTCCGGTCAGTCTGTCCTGGACTTCACTGAAGAAGATTACGATCGGCTCTTCAATACCAACACTAAAGGCGCTTTCTTCACCATTCAGAAGGCCGCGAAGTATGTTGCCGACAACGGCCGCATCATCTTCGTCGGGTCCAGCACAACTGCCTTTCCGATGCCCGGCCACGGTCTCTATGGCGGTAGTAAGATGGCACCGCGATTCCTCATAGAAGTGCTAGCAAAAGAAATTGGCCATCGCGGCGTCACGGTCAACTCCATTCTGCCCACGGCAACCCAGGGCGCAGGCAGACACGCCGATCCAATGCCCGAGATCGCTCAGTTCATCAAGAACTTCATGCCCATGAATCGCATAGGCACCGTAGAGGACACTGCAAATGCAGCGGAGTATCTTGCCAGTGACCTTGCCAGTTTTGTGAGTGGGCAGCACCTGCTTCTCAGTGGCGGCGGTCCCGCTTGACATGATACGAAACACCGAGTAGATGCACCTTGAGCCTTACGAAAAGAATTAGATAGAGAGGAAAACTCCTTATGAGCGTTCTTGATTCTCCAACTGTCGTCGGGTTCAAGGGTTGCAATGGTTAACCGGTACGACGCACTCACGCCATACAGCCAGGAGACAGGACTTCAACGGAAGGTCAGTCTCGCTGCAAACGACGCGAATCTTCTTCAGTTGGCTGTGCCAGGGAAAGAAGGAGCCGTCATCCTCAGCAAGCAACAGGGCTATATGCATTGGGGGTTCACCCCTGAAAAGGTTCAATACGAAGTCGGCTTGGCTGACCAATGGGCGCGCACAAAACAGAAGGCCGAGATCAAACCGGAGTACCTACCTTGATCCAGTCCAGGAGTTGGAAGCATGCTTAGGGCGCTGTACGGCAAGTGGATGTATCAGTGGGAGTATGCGCTCACGACGCGTGATGAGAACCGTGTGCAGAGGCCGCTGGAATGGGGCTTTGATTGGCTCGCAGACTTTGGAGGCAGTGAAGCGGCTACTAAGGTCGAGGCGGGCGAGATGTCGCCGCTCGGCGCGATGACTTGGCTGAACCAGAAGATCGCAGCCAACCCACACGGCTTCTTCGACTACCGAAAGCCGACTGACTTCCGCATTGAACATCACTTCCCGAAGCTTTACCCAACGAACGTCCGCCCGGAAACTCTGAAGCAGGAGCGCGAATACAAGCGCCGGGCCGAAGCCGGGGAGCTGCGCAAGGCGCCCTTTCTGCGCTTTACATCGTCCTTAAAGACGCAACATCCTGTGAATGACCTCGTCAATGCTCGCTGGTATCCCGCGGAGCACAAAGACAAGAAGCGTCCGCGCCAAGCCATGATCGTCATGCCGCAATGGAACGCCGACGCCTTCTCACACAACGCGCTGTGCGAAATCTTCAACCGCTTCGGCATCTCCTGCCTGCGGCTCTCACAGCCGTACCACGACACGCGCCGCCCGGCTGAACTTCAGCGTTCTGACTACGCCGTCAGCTCCAACGTCGGTCGCACAATCTCCGCCTGCCGGCAGGCCGTCTGCGATATCCGCAGCTGCCTGGACTGGCTCCAATCGCAAGGCTACGAGCAGTTCGGCGTGCTCGGCACTAGCCTTGGCAGTTGTTATGCATTCACTGCCGCTGCCATGGATCCGCGCCTCCGTGTGTGCGCGTTCAATCATGGGTCCACCTGGTTCGGCGACGTGGTCTGGACTGGCCAAAGCACGCGTCACATCCGCGCGGCCTTCGAGCGCGAAGGATTGACCCAGGACCAAGTCAGGGCCATCCTGCTGGCTCTTAGCCCGATGGCGTACATGGACGAGTTCGCCGCGCATCCAAAGCGCTCGCTGGTGGTGTACGCGCCGTACGACCTCACATTCCGAGTAGAGCTGACTCGGGACCTGCTGGAGAACTTTGACGCTCTCAGGATCGACTACATCGCCAAGGTGCTGCCGTGCGGACACTATACGACTGGCGAAACCCCGTATAAGTTCCTCGACGGATGGTACCTGGGATCGTTTGTATACCAGTCGTTCAAGAAGCTAGCAATGGAAAAGACCTCAGGGTAGTGTCTCAGTTTGAATTTCAGTAACAAGTGGAAAACGGACATTCCGTTGTCGAAGAGTTGCCGCAGAAGCGGACATGTCCGCGCTGGCAATCCTTAGCATTAGCAGCTGATACGGCGTAAGTCGCTTGCGTACAGGTACGAGGTTTACAAGTGACTGATGGTCATATAAAATGACCATCAGTCACTTAGGGGGTGTGCAGATGCAAAATAGAGAAACGGCGCTCGTCACCGGTGCGTCGAGTGGGTTGGGAGTGGCTCTCGCTGAGGAACTGGCAAGCCGAGGATATGATCTCATCCTGACCGCCCGGTCCAAGGTCCCGATGGAAGAGCTTGCCGCCCGGCTCCGCACCCGGTCCGGAGTCAATGTCACAGTCGTTGAAGCGGACCTTTCCCAGCCTGACGGCGTGACAGATTTGACCGGTAAACTGGATGCGCAGGGCCTCAAACCAACAGTCGTCGTCAACAACGCAGCCTTTGGTCTGAACGAGCGGTTTGTAGATCACGACCATGATCGACTTGCGGCAATGCTCTGCCTGAACGTGCTGTCGCTGTCGGAGTTGTCGCGCTTCTACGGGCAACGAATGGCCGCAGCGGGCCGGGGCCACATCTTGCTGGTTGCGAGCCTCGCTGCCTATCAGCCAGACCCGCTAATGGCAGCCTACGGTGCGTCGAAAGCTTACGTACTTTCGCTTGGCGAAGCGCTGCATGTGGAGCTGTCGCCTCGAGTCGGCGTCACAGTGCTCTCCCCAGGATTCATGGAGACCGGGTTTAGCGCCGCCTCGGGCTTTGAGCCAAATCGCGCGACAATCCGAACCGCTCTATCCCCCACAAAAGTCGCTAGGATCGGGCTTGAAGCAATGTTTCGTGGTCAGCCAACTGTTGTTGCGGGCGGCATGAACCGCGCGATGGTTTTTGTTACCGGCCTGCTCCCGCGAATGTTCGTAGCGCGGCAGGTCTCCAAGGCGGCTGGCGCGAGCTTGCATGCGAAATGACACAGCGCGCTTATGACAGCATCAGCAAAGACCAGCGGCGGCAGGTAATTCTTGAAGCGGCTTCGTCTCTCTTCGATAAGACGAATGGCGCACTGCCTTCCGTCGCGCAGATCGCGGAAGCGGCCGGCCTCGGCAAAGGTACGATTTACATCTACTATCGGACCAAAGAGGAGATATTCGCCGCCCTCCTATTGGAACGCTGGTTCCCAGCCCTGCAGATTCTTGAAGAGGAATTCACTCGCTCCGAGCTGGCACTGAACCAGCGTATCGAAGCATTTATATCCCGCTTCGTTGAATATATGCGCTCTTTTCCGACACTTCTTCGGCTCGATGCGCTGAGTAAGGAGGTGCTGGAAAGGAATATGAGCCAAACGGCATTGGCCGCGCACAAGGATGCGTCCCTTAGATTTTTAGACCGCGCAGGAAAGACACTTGAGAGCGCGCTAAGGCTCCAGCCGGGCCGAGGATTCAAACTTCTGACCCGCACACATGCCCTGACGCGCGGGCTCTGGCAGTCTTTCGGGGATACAGTATTGGACTGCGAACTTAATCAGCATCACCACCCAGACTTCGCTGAAGAGTTGCAGGAGGCTCTGTTTGAATATTGGCGGGGCGCGCTGGCAGTTGGCCATTTGAGAGATCGAGGTCCGTTTTGAGGTAAGCGCCTTAACCTACTAAGCGGCTGGGCTGGGTCGTGACCGGAAATTCAAACTGAGACACTACCGACCTCAGCCGTCGCTTGACCATCTATTACTTCGGGGACCCGGAGCAAGCATGCTAAGTGAGGGCGGATTCTCTGGTATTCACATGCTCTACGCAGGCTTCGCATTCCGAGGCAGGGTTGCCTATGCATAACGGAGAGAGCTCACGTCAGCTCGCTCGGCTCTTTCTCTCTATTCGCAGGCATATTTCGCATCAAATTCTCGGAATCGTCAGTCCTTAGGACGCATCCGATCAACGATGTTTTCACGTTGTTCCTGGGAGAGGATTGTGATGGAACAGAGACGGCTCGGTCACCATGGACCACAGGTATTCCCGATAGGATTGGGCTGCATGAGCATTGGCATCGCCGATGTGTACACCAGCAGCGTGAAAGACGACAACAAAGCGATTGAATTGATCCATCATGCACTCGACTTGGGCGTCAATTTTCTCGATACGGCGAATATCTATGGTGACTCCGAGATCAAGATAGGCAAGGCATTGGTCGGGCGGCGAGATAATGTCGTGCTTGCCACGAAGTTTGGCATCGTCGCAGGCTCTCACATTCAAAACCGCGGTGTCGATGGAACTCCGGAGAACGCACGCCGTGCCTGCGACAGCTCACTGCAACGCCTTGGAGTGGAGCAAATCGATCTCTACTATCTACATCGTGTTGATCCGAAGGTCCCGATCGAAGAGACCGTCGGCGCCATGGCGGAACTGGTGCATGCCGGGAAGGTTCGACACCTTGGACTCTCTGAGGCTTCTCCGGAGACGGTGCGGCGAGCGCATAAGATTCATCCCATTGCTGCAATGCAGACCGAATACTCCTTGTTCAGCCGCGAGCCAGAGGATGGCCTGTTGCCCGTGCTGCGTGAACTTGGTATAGCGCTGGTGGCGTACAGCCCGTTGGGTAGGGGATTCCTTGGCGGGCGGTTTCGCAGCGTAGATGATCTTGCGCCGGGCGACTGGAGGCGAGGCAATCCGCGCTTTCAAGGAAAACAGTTTGCTACAAATCTCGCCATTGCCGGTCAACTGCGAGAGGTTGCAGTGGAGAAGGGCTGCACGCCGGCGCAACTTGCCCTGGCATGGCTTCTCCACCGCTCGAAGGATGTGATTCCCATCCCTGGCACGAGCAGCATGGCTCGTCTTGAAGAGAATATTCACGCTGCCTATATTCAGTTGAGCGACGAAGAGGCTCAGAAGATTGAGGATGCATTGCCCAGAGGCTCGGTAGCCGGTGAGCGTTATGCGCCAGCGCTGATGGAAATCATCAATGGTTAGCTGATCTACCCCTACGAATTTGTTCGCAGTGGGGCAAGTTGTCTGAAGCCTCCGATGGAGACGTCCTACCATTGCGTGGACGAGGTCAGCTTCAGAACTGTCCCTCGCGGTGGCCGACAGGGCTTCACACGAGCCAAGGTGTGTCCTCCCAGGAAGTCCGACCACACAGAAAGCATTGTCGGAGAAACATAACTCAACTATTAACGGATGAATGTCGCCTATCCGTCCGACGACCTACCTTAGCGCATCTGGGTGATCCAGACCGAAAGGGCAGCTTGAATGGCCTCCGTCGCTTATTCGTCTTCACATAAGACAATGCGCCACTCGTCCTCATGTCTCGCAAACGTTAGCCCGTGTAGCACCATCATCTCGCGGATCAGATCGTAGATCGGCGTGAAGATTTCTATGGATTGCCACGCATATTCGCTTAGCCACAATTCATGCAGCACCCGACGCAGACGGACGATCAGGGGATGAATCTGCGGATGTTTCTGAAACAACTCTGTGGCGCGGGGAGCATCGGCTTCGAGCGTCAGTTCCAGACCGTCCAGATGGCCCAGAAAGTAGCCGGCGTGGATAAACACGTCCCCGAAGAGTTGCTGGATTCCCACGAAAACGTCCTTGGCGTTTCGATCGTGCCGAAAGGCTGCAATCTGTGCCGTCGATGCGGCAAGGCTCTCTTCGAGTGCACGGCAGAAGATTCTTTCAAACTCTTCCACAGCTTCCGGGCGGAACATGGCGGAGGACCGGCACGCGGCATATTCGCTCCACACATCCATCGCTTTCAGGAACGTCTGCCGTGAACGGTCGCCGCACTCCAGAGGGCAGCCATAGGCATCAGGGAAGGTTCGGTATAAATGGCCTTCGTGTTCGACATGCGCAGCTTCATGGGCGATGCAGGCGTGGGCAACGGTTTGCAAATCTTTCTCCGGCGAGAGCGTCATCAGGCCAACGCCTGCCCGGAGCACAATATGAAACTTCAGTTCCTTCTCCCGCCACACGGCGACCGTCCGCGCCATCTCCATCGTGTCAGGCTGATCGCCCATTTCCAAGGGAATCTGTCCCTCAGGCATCTTCTGCAAAGCTGTCGCATCCGCCCGGCAATCATGGGACAAGGTAATCCCATCCAAAGCGCGAAGATCCATGCCGACAAGTGCGAGTGCATAAAGGATTTGCTCCATAGCCGCCGTGATGACTTCTCGCTCACCCTGGGTTTCATAGCAGGACGTGGTAATGATGCACCGCTCGGGGAGCAGGAGTCTGCCTTCTTTGTCGGAATGGAAGCGCAATTCACTCATTCGGCAGCTCCCTCACAATCCCCGATACAGTGCGCGGAAGGCCGGAGAGGTTTGCAGAATGAGAGTCTTGACCGGAAAAGCAGGGGGTTGCACCCATATGAGCTGTTTATCACATGCCGCAGGGGGTGCGATGCAGGTTTGGTCTCAGGAGGGATCAATAATAGCTCCTCAACCAGGTAGAAGGGAGAAACGTCTGCGGTGCGCCCCCGCAAACTACCCTTATAACCCGTGATCGGGGAGTTGGAAAGCCGACAACACTCGGCTCCTGTGACCTTTAGCTTTAGGGGCCTGGACATACGTCACAGGCACCCCGACCGCAAAGGCATAGGGGTTCGTACACGCATATTCGCGTGCTCAAGTGTTGTTGGGGTTTCCACACCCCAGGACGGCGCGTGCCCGTCCCAAATCCATCATCGGACATATAGCCCCGAATGGCAACGACTCCAAATCGGTTCGCGGGTAACAACCGTGCAAGAATTCTCAGTCGAACATTGTTTTCAGGCGCGGTAAATGGGAAGACTTTTGCGAGGGAGGAAGTCACGCTTCAGCCGCACGGGGTCTTCCGCTCCCCTCCTCAGCGGGTCTGTCCGCAACGTGAGCCCTAAAAGCCAAAGCAATGCGGAAGAGTACCTTTTTCCCACTACCGATCACGCGGCTTCTTGAGCTATACGCAGTCGATAATGGGAATGTCGGATTCTCATTACCGATAATTTCGAGTGAGAAGCGTGCTTTACGATGACAAATCGACCTTCGCAATGCACAGTGCGTTCTACCCGGCTACAACGAGTTCGTGCTCGTGATCTTCAGCGCCGTACTTCATGGGAATGGCGCACGACGCTGTTGACCGGGTGTACTGCCTTGGAGAGCAGCCCATGACGCGGCGGAAGGCCTTACCGAAGGCGCTCTCGGACTCGTAACCAAGTGACTGCGCGATGGCGGAGAGGCCGTCCGGGGAGTTTTTCAGGCGGTCGGCAGCCAGAAGCATGCGCCAGCGGGCGAGGTACTCCATCGGTGTAGCGCCGACCGTCTCGCGGAAGCGCAGGGCGAAGACCGAGCGCGACATGCCGACGCGTTCGGCCAACGACTGCAGTGTCCAGGGATGTCCTGGGTCGTTGTGCATGCTGGTGATGGCGATGCTCATGTGCTTGTCAGACAGGGCAGAAAGCCAGCCGGGACCGGCGCTGGAGGTGTCAGCCAAGTGCAGGCGGAGGGCCTGGATGAGCATCATGTAGGCAAGTTGCTGCGCAATCAGCGAACCGCCGGGCTGTGGGTCGCGGAGTTCTTCGCGCATGCGCTCGAGCGACCAGCGCATGGCCGCCTTGTCCGCCTCGCGGCGGATGTGGACGATGGGCGGCAGCGAGTGAAGGAGTATCTCGGCGTGGCCGCCGGTGAATCTGAAAAAGCCTCCGGCGATGTATCGCGCGCCTGTGATGACCTCCGGGGCTTCTCTCCTCATGCCGAGCCGAGCGAAGGCATCGGTATAGAGAACCGGTTCGAGCGAGAGATCGGTGGCGATCCGGAACGGAAGTCCACGAGGCAGGATGAAGCAGTCTCCGGCATGGAGTAGCACCGGCTCAGGCACGCCTTCGACCGCTAGCCAGCACTGTCCGGTGAGCATGGCATAGCACTTGATGCCCTGATGCTTCGGGAAGTCGATGGCCATATCGCCCGGCACCATGAAGCCGCCGGAGATTAAGCTCTGCGGCTTCAGTAGGGCAAGCACCTCCGAGAGCGGGTCCATATGCTGACTCGATCCCAGACCTGGCGGCAAGGGCGGCGTCTCGGGGCTCTGTGACGGTAGGACGATTGGACCGATCATACGGACTCTTAGTATAGATCGTCTGAGGTCCGAGCCTCGTCTAGTAATCAACGGCCCTGATCGGCTATGACCGGTTGGCCGCGAATTCGTAGGGGTCAGAGGAGACATTATCATGCGTATCTTTGTGACGGGGGCGACGGGATTCATCGGTTCGGTGCTTGTTTCAGAGTTAATTGAGGCGGGGCATCATGTGCTGGGACTGACGCGATCGGAGGCCGGCACCGAAGCGCTACAAAAGGCGGGGGCCGAGGTGCTGCGTGGCAACATCGAAGACCTCGACAGCCTGCGCGACGGAGCGGCCAAATCGGAGGGCGTCGTTCATCTGGCCTTTAACCACGACTTCTCGCAGATGCAGAAGAACTGTGATGACGACCGCAAGGCAATCCAGGCCATCGGCGAAGTGCTGCTGGGCTCGGACCGGCCGTTTGTGATCACTTCGGCGACCGGGATCTTAGCCAATGTGGGCGGCAAACCATCCACGGAGGACAGCCCGACCACTTCGTGGAACCCGCGGGCGGGCTCGGAAGCGGTTGTGAAGGAGTTGACGGCGCGCGGCGTGAACACCTCCGTGGTGCGGCTGGCGCAGATTCACGACACGCGCAAGCAGGGGCTGGTGCCGTATGTGTGTGCCGTGGCGCGTCAAAAGCGTGTGTCGGCCTACATCGGCGATGGCGGCAATCGCTGGCCGGCGGCGCACGTTTCCGACGCGGCTCGGCTGTACCGTCTGGCGATTGAGAAGGCGGATCCGGGCGCGATCTACCATGCGGTCGGCGAGGAGGGCGTGTCAATGAAGGCCATCGCCGAGGCGCTGGGCCGCGGACTCAAGGTGCCGGTGGTCAGCATCAAGCCTGAGGAGGCTGAGGCGCACTTCGGCTGGCTTGCGCTCTTTGCCGGAAGCGATATGCCGGCCTCCGGCGCGCTCACGCAACAGAAGTTGAACTGGAAGCCGACAGGGCCGGGCCTGATTGCCGACCTGGACGGCATGGACTACACGCAAGCCTGAGATTCGGCTGACGCGCACCGGTAACGCCTGCAGAGTGCCGGTGCGCTTTGCGTTATAGGCCTCGAGCATGGAGAAGCAAAAGGTGGGCAGCAGATACCACGCGGTCGCAGAAGAAGGCATAGTGTTGCATCAGATCCGGGGCTGACACCCGGCAAACGGTCGAAGACTCAACAAAGGAGCAGAAATGAAAATCGTAGTGTTCGGAGCAATGGGGAGAACCGGCAAAGCAATCGTGGCACAGGCGCTGGAAAGGCATTACGAAGTAACGGCATTTGTGCGGGACGCGAGCGAGTATAGCCAAGCCGGCGTGCGAGTCGTCGAAGGCGACGTGCTCGACCGATCGAAGGTCGAGCAGGCAGTTGCCGGTCAGGATGCGGTGCTCGATGCGATCGGCGGCAAAACTCCCTGGAAGCAGACGGAGCTGGAGCAAGGAGCAGCTGGCAACATCATCAATGCAATGCAGCGAATGGGAGTACGTCGTCTAGTTGCTATATCGGCCATGGGTGTGGGTGACAGCGGGGAGGTGGCAGGGTTCTTCTATGAAAACGTCCTCATTCCGACTCTTTTGCGCGGTTCCACTAAGGACAAGAGCATCATGGAATCCGAGGTGGAGGCGAGCCATCTCGATTGGATATTGATACGTCCCGCGGTTTTAACGGACGACGAACCAACTGGAACTGTGCGCGTGTATACAACGGACACCGAAAAGAAGGCGCACAAAATTTCCCGCCAAGACGTAGCAGCCTTTATGCTGGCGCAACTCACCAGCGACACCTACCTCCGCCAGGCCGTGACGATAGCGACGGAATAACTTCAAAATTAGGGATTTACGTACTTGATTCCCGTTTCTTTGATTCCGCATTACTTAGCCTCTTTGTGGAAATCTTCCGCTGACGCGGTGGTTTTTGCTTCGCTTCGGGCCTGTATTTGAGGACAACATCGACGATCTTGTCGAGTATCTTTGGAGGCTTCATTGGATCAACCTCGCATAAGTCAGACGCTTGCCGTCAACCGCTTGAATGAAACTATCGAGCCGATCCAACGTGTGCCTTTTCACGTCTCCATCGTTCAGCCGGAAGGTAAATTCATCAACGTAACGGTGAAGGTGCTTCGGGCTGGCATGGTGGTAGACGCCATACATTCCGCGCTTCATCACCGCCCAAACGCTCTCGATAGAGTTCGTGTTCACATCGCCCCGGCTGTATTCTCCGGCGCTATGGTTCACGGTGTCATGGCCGAAAAAGAGACCGCCGATTCCGGCGTAACTTGTCGATTCATCGGTCATGAGTTGGGTGCCGACTTCAACATTTTCAAGCACCGCGCCCTGCAAACACTCTTTGTCTGTGTTCGAGACGGGATAGGCGATGGTGCGACCGCCGCGCTCACGGAGGCCGACAACGGCGGTCTTGCCAACCGAACCGCGCCCGGCTCGGAGTTTCTTCGACTCATGTTTATTCGCCTCCTTGCCACCGAAAAAGGCTTCATCGGCTTCGACAATGCCTTGGAGTTTAGCGAGTTCACCGCCGCAAGCCTCACGAAGACGGTGGAGCATGAACCACGCCGATTTCTGTTGGACACCAATCTCTTTGGCGAGTTGCATGGAAGAGATGCCCTTGCGGGCGGTGACGAGCAGGTACATGGCATACAGCCACTTGTGGAGCGGGATGTGCGACCGCTCGAAGATCGTGCCGGTGCGAATCGTGAAATCAAGCTGGCACTTATTGCAGCGGTGGAAGCCAGCCTTACGGGGCGTGATGCGGTCCTGACCGGCGCAGGTTGGGCAGGTAACGCCTTTAGGCCAGAGGCGCGACTCCAGGTAGAGCCGCGCTGTCTCTTCATCGGGGAACATCTGAAACAGTTGGAAAGTGCTGATAGTGGAGCGGCTCATACGCGTCTCACCTTCTCGTCGAGGCTATTGAACACTCGAATGTTAGCAGTAGTTTCTTGGTGTTTCATCCCTTCGAGCGGCCCGCCTGAAACCTCTCCGGCTTCGATGAATCCCAGAATTAACCGAAGCATTTCAGCTTCTTTAGGCGTAAGCGATAAAACGATGCGTTTAGCCACGGCTGACCTCCATTGCGACCATCGCTGCTAAGTCAGAAGGGAGCAGTTGCGCGTGAGCATGAGCGATGCGAAGCTGAGCAAATTCCCGTTCGTGGCGAGGCATAGAGGCTGGAGAATCGGTGAATCCGACAATGGACACATCTTCACGGGCGTTTTGGATAGCCCGTTTGGAGTCGCGGCGCATCCGGCGAAGACGGCAGAGAGCCTGGAGAGCAACATTGTCTGTGAGAAGTTCGATGCGAGGGCCGTTCGAGTAAACGCGGCTGACTGCGAAGTGCTTGACGATAGCTTCGACGTTGGTCATGGTGGTCATCCCTTCAAGTTGTCTAGGAGGCTGTCTGCCGTCCATGTATTCAAGGTAGATGATTCCCGCACAAATGTCAAGAAGAAAATGAGGAAATCTTGTGTACAAGGGAGTAAAAGACGTAATTCCCCAAAATTACCGACACTCCTTTTCGCTTTGCGAACCGAGATATGCACTTCAAACCGCTCGGCACTCGCCGTCCAACGATAGACGCAATTGACAATAGATGACAAACATGTAAAGTTGGTATAGCTGCTTCTGAGGTGAAGCCTCATGGCGTGGACTCTGAACCGTATCCCTGATCTGGCTGGACGGGTCGCGCTGGCGACGATATACAGCGCGGCCATGGTTCTGATCGCCCTATCCGTAGCGTCTTGTAATAGGGCGTCGCGTGAACCCTTGCACCTGCGTACCTCCGCTGCGGATTACAGCAACCTCGGGCTGACGCCAGATAAGGTACAGCGGTGGGAGGACGGTCGCCGAACCGCTCAGGACGAGAAGAGCTTCGAATGGTGGTATTTCGATGCTCTCATGGAAGATGGGACGGCCATGGTCGTAGTTTTTTCCGATAACTTCGCACAGGATCACAAGCGAGGGGTAAGCCTGGAACTGACGTCCCCCGATGGTACGCACCGGACATTGAACACAAAGTTCAATGAACCGGGTGTCTTTGCGAAAGATCGCACCTTCGTTCAAATTGGCGCGAACAGATTCGAAGGCGATCTTGACACTTACTCCATCAACGTTCCTGCCGATAACCCACAGCATCTTGGCGTCGATCTTGTCCTGAAACGCCTTGTTCCATCGTTCCGCGCTGCGACAGGTCAGCTCAACTCGGGCCCAGCTTACTTTGCGTGGCTGAACGCCGTGCCGAGCGGCACGGTGACCGGCACAATCACGATCGACGGGCAAGCGATGGCCGCGAGCGGCAAGGGCTATCACGATCATAATTGGGGAAATGTTCCGCCCTCCGATCTGCTTGACAAATGGTGGTGGGGACGAGCGTCGGTCGGTCAGCATCAGATCGTGACTTATGAGATCCACGGCAAGAAAAGTGTCGGAGGCACGAATATCGGGCTGTACTACGTTGGAACCGAAGACGGGATCGAGGTCAACGCGGTCGGCGATCAGGTCGCGGTGTTAGAGGGGCCGCTCGTCAAGCATCCTGACCCGAAGCATGAACGGCCGATTCCAGCGTCGATAAGCTACGCCGCCAATGGCACAAAATCGAACTTCTCGATCTCAGGGCCGATGCTACTGTCGGTCGATCTCTTGGCCGAACAGCCTTGGTGGACGAAGCTGGGCGCGAACGTATTCGAGATGAAACCGCGTTACACGCGCTTTCAAAGCCCCGTTTCGCTGTCGATGGCTGGAAGGCCAATCGAGAAGGGGACCGGGATCCTGGAATATTACGAATTCCAATAGGCGCGCTGGTGGCTCGCCAGGCTCTTGCGGACCCGTCAATGCGCGGAATTCTCAGAAGGAGCTTCCTATGAAGGCGGCTATAGCGCTGACGGAGGGCTGGCCGCAGCTTTGAATTTCTCCGCTTGAAACAGTCGCAAGAAAGGAAACGAAACATGAACAAACTCCGTACTCCTGTAGTTTTCATTCATGGGCTCTGGCTGCACGCCGGCAGTTGGAACCCGTGGATCGAGTTATTCCGCGCTTCAGGCTACGAGCCTGTCGCCCCTGGTTACCCGGGTGAACCCGCAACCGTCATTGGTGCCCGCAATAATCCACATGCGGTCGCTGATCGGGGTATTCAAGATGTATTCGAGCACTATGCCAAGATTATCGGTACGCTCCCGTCGGCCCCCATTCTGATCGGCCATTCATTCGGCGGCTTATTGACCCAGAAGCTGATGGGCGAAGGCCTCGGCCTGGCGGGTGTCGCCATCACTCCTGGTCAAATCAAAGGTGTGCTTGCTATACCCCTCGCCCAGTTGCGTACCGGGTTGCCGGTTCTCCGCAACCCGTTCAACAAGAACAAGGCGATCTCTTTGACCAAGGGCCAGTTTAGATACGGGTTCGGGAATGCGCTTCCGATGGCTGAGTCGGACGAACTCTTCGAGAAGTGGGCGATCCCGTCGCCCGTTCGAGGTGTGTTTGAAGTCGCGTTCGCTAACTTGACCTTTAACGCCCCGTCAAGTGTGAACACCAAAAACAGCGATCGTGGACCGTTGCTCTTGATTTCAGGAACTGCGGACCACTCGGCACCAGATGTCACCACCCGCGCAGCCTTTAAGCTGTATCGCGATTCCGGGGCTGTCACGGCGCTAAATCAGTTTGAAGGTCGCGGCCACTCATTGACGGTCGATCATGGCTGGAAAGACGTGGCGTCGACTATCCTCACCTGGCTCAAGGAGCAGAAGCTTTAGCAGACCGCTAAGAGCCCCCGAATCCAGTATGAAACCTGGCCGAGCCAGTGCATGTGCGAGTTTGGGCGGCGCTGTGAGCAGGGATTGAATGAACGGCATATACGAACTCGACAATAAAGACCAAACATGTAACTACGTTTAATGATTTCTGAGGTGAAACTTTATGGCGTGGGCTTTAGACAGTATTCCTGATCTAGCTGGACGGATCGCGCTGGTGACGGGAGCCAACTCCGGAATCGGTTTTGAAACCGCACGTGCTCTCGCTCGACATAGGGCCGAGACGGTTTTGGCGTGCCGCGATCTTGATAAGGCCGCCACGGCTGTCGCGCGTATCCGAGCGGAAATTCCGGAGGCCAAAGTCCGCGCTTTGTCGCTTGACCTTGCCGATCTCGATGCCGTGACCACGGGCTCTGCCACTTTTGCACGGACCTTCACCCGGCTCGACATCCTCATCTGCAACGCGGGCGTCATGGTACCGCCTTATGGTCAGACGAAGCAGGGCTTCGAGTTGCAGTTCGGGACGAACCATCTCGGGCACTTCGCCCTCATCGGCCGCCTCATGCCGATACTGATTAACTCCGGTTCAGCCCGCGTCGTCGTGATCTCCAGCCTTGCCGCGCATTTCGGCCATATCGACTTCGATGATTTGCAATGGCAGCGCCGACGCTATGCGAAATGGCACGCATACGGGCAAAGTAAGTTGGCCAACCTCGTTTTCGCGCTTGAGTTTGCTCGACGCTTGGCGGCAGCCGAGTCCGTCGTCTCGGTATTGGCTGCACATCCCGGCGGGGCCGTGACCAATCTGCAGCGCAATCTTGGTTGGCTCCGTGGCCTGTCACAGAATCCGCTGATGGCTGGAAGTGCGGTCGAAGGTGCTCGGCCCTCGTTACGAGCTGCTACAGATTCGAGCGCACACAACGGTTCTTATTGGGGACCGTCTGGTTGGATGGGACTGCGTGGATCTCCGGTCGAGGTGAAAATTCCCGCGCGGGCTCTGGATCCTGCCACCGCCGAACGTCTCTGGAGTGTCAGCGAAGACCTGTCGGGAGTGTCAATTCCGTTGCCAGCCGGGCGTGCAGGAGATGAAACCAATGCATGAGGTGAGCGAGGCGGCGCGGCCGCCACGGCAGGCGGCGATTTTGGCGGGAGCCGTGAAGGTCTTCTTCCAGTTCGGATACCGGAAGACCTCGATGGAGGACGTCGCGGCCGCAGCGCAAGTATCCCGGCAGACGCTCTATCTCCAGTTCCACGACAAGGAACGGTTATTTCGTGCGGCCTTGGAATATGTGACAGAGCAAATGTTGGTTTCGATCAAGAGTCTTGCTGCCAATAAGAAAGGCACAGTGGAGCAGAAACTGATGGGCGTGTTCGAGGCGCTTTGCGAAGATTCGCTTGCCCTTTCGTCCCAGGTCAACATTGCGGAGTTGGTGGTGGTCGCGCGATCTCAAATGGAAAGCATCGTTTCCCGCTTCGAGGCGGATGTGCTTTCAGTCATTGCCGATATCCTCACGCAGGCCGGCACGGCCACTCGATGGGAGCGGCATGGAATCAGTGCGCAGGAACTGGCGCTGCATCTTCTCGACACATCCGCTGGCGTCAAGTCGGCGACCGGAAACCTGTCTGACTATAAGCAACGGATGGCGCTCGCAATCCGAATCATCGTGAAGGGCGCCAATGGGAGGAAGACGTGAAGATAGCGGTTGTTGGAGCGACGGGTGCGACTGGACGCAGAGTGGTAAAGCATGCGCTGGCACAAGGACACTTCGTTACGGCCGTCGCTCGCCATCCGGAGCGACTGGCCTCTGCCGATCGGCTGTCCCTCGTCCGAGGAGATGTCCTTTCCCTAGCAGGTCTGACAGGTGCTCTTGACGGAGTGGAGGCCGTCATTAGCTGCATCGGACCGGAAAAGAACCTCTCGCCCGGAAAGCTCATGTCGGCCGGTGTAGCCAACATTCTCGCCGAATGCAAACGTGCGAACGTCCGACGATTCATCATGCAAAGTGGCATTGGCTTGAGCGATGGACGCGAACTCTCCTGGCTCAGCCGCTTTGTCGTCCGCATCTCGGGCCGGATATTCACTGCTGCAGTTACTGACAAAGCCGTTGCCGAGCGGATGACGCAGGAAACAGACATGGAGTGGGTCATCGTTCGCCCGGTCGCTTTGCAGGATAAGCCGGCAAAAGGACACTATACGGCTGGTCCGTTGGCACGAGTTGCGGTACTCGTACCGCTTTCCTTTGACGATTGCGCCGACTGCCTGCTTCGCGCAGCGACAGATAAACCAAGCTGGATCGGAAAAATTGTGAACGTGGGTTCCTGACACCGGAATGAGTCTCATGATTCCTGAGAGAACGCCTTTCCCTCCAAGGCGCAATTACTTACCGAGGATTGTTGTGATTCAGAAGTTTGAACGGGTGCTTCATGCGCCAACTCACAGGGGGACTTCACATGTGGCCTGTGTGAGTCTTGATCGCTGACGGTAAGCTTTAGGTCCCAGATCAGATGATCGCTTGAACGCATGGCTAAAAGAACTCTCGGAACTGAATCCAAGGGAATCGGCAATGTCTGAAATGGATCTGTCTGTGTCGCGAAGAATGCGTTCGGCTAGTCGCATACGCCAATTGGAGAGATACGTCAGCGGAGGCACGCCTGCAACCCTGCGGAATCGCGTCGCAAACGTAGTCCGAGACGTAGCGCACTCACGAGCTAGGTCGTCCAGGCTCCAACTTCTCCCTGGATCGGAGTGCATGAGTCGAAGCGCCGGAGCCATTTGTTTGTCCGCCAGTACTTTCAACCACCCCGTCTGCAAATCCAGGCCCGATTCGAGATGTGCACGTAGAATCTCGATAAACATGAACATCGCCAACTGGTTAGAAGCCATCGGCGATCCCGGAAGCTGCCGCGTGCGCTCGAAATCGATATGCTCGACAATCCAGCGGACAGTAGCCGCATGCGACGAACTTGCGTCCACGTGTATCACTGCCGGTAGACAATCTGCGAGGATGCCTCCGTGGTGGGGATCCATCTTGACGAACCCTCCCGCCTGCACGCACTTCCGTCCCGCACCAAAATCCCCGACCCGGCCAAAGCCATCGCCGTCAGTTGGGAAAACTTGGCCTGGCTGGACGACAGCAGCTTCGAGATCGCTGGAGAGTACGAAACTCCGATGCGTAGAAAGCAGAAAGACATCACCTTCCGCAAGGTGCAACGGCTCAGGGTGGCCGTCCACGCGCAGATAACAGGTTCCCTCCAGGAGAACCGAAAACGTGAGCTTATCCATTGGAGGGAAGCGGATACCCCAACTACCTTCGGCAGTGAACCCACCTGAGATTACTGACTTCGCGTCCACCAGTTCGAGGATGTCTGACAGTGGGTCAACTAGCATGATTTGAACTCTACATCAACTGTTTTGCACTTTCAAGCATTCACAATACAGACTAGCCAGACTAATCTCTTCGTAGAGGTGAAGCGAAATGGCCAAGGTTCTGGTGACGGGCGGTTCGGGATTTCTCGGAAGCCACTGCATTCTTGCTCTTCTCAAATCCGGCTACGAGGTGCGCACGACCATTCGTGATCTGAGCAAGGAAAAGGATGTTCGCTCCATG
>Ga0255348_1000073_pt1 | contig 54315 bp, 41 predicted proteins | sample CBST25v5metaG_FD_189945 | JGI IMG/M metagenome (GOLD analysis project Ga0255348, IMG submission 189945) | Peat soil microbial communities from Stordalen Mire, Sweden - C.B.S.T-25.v5 | ecosystem: Environmental > Terrestrial > Soil > Wetlands > Peat | place: Sweden: Norrbotten County, Stordalen... | reverse complement strand
GTTCCGCTCCACCCGAGGGTCCGTCAACTCGGCAAAATACTTCAAGGGGGTGTCCATATCCCCTTGTTACAGCTCGATTGCGGTTTGCATATAGCATATGCGGTTCATTTATATGCGTCGGCCCTGGTGCTAGAGGTCTGTGATCGATTGAACAGCGTGGCCTGTGCTAGCATGAAGGGTGCGGTACCTCCGATGTGGCTGGACTAGCCAAGCGGGGAGTAAGTCGACGAATGTGCATGTATATAAAGAGACGCACTTCGCTCAATCAAGACTGCACTATCCGCGCTGAAAAAGCGCCAGGCCTGCGTCCAGGCGCCAGACACATCCTACAAAATTCTTCCAAAGGGGACCTCCATGAGCACATCCACCGTAGTTTCCGACGTTGTAACGACAGATCGCTACTATTCTGTTCCGAGCGACGCAGAGCCCGATGCTATCAGGGGCGAGTTCGCCAAAAAGCTGAAGTACTATGCGGGCGGCGTTTGGCGGGAATCCAAGACCAGCAAATACATGCCTTGCTACGATCCATCGACGGGTGCTGTCATAGCCTCAGCGCCGCAGTGCACCGCCGAAGAAGTGGAAGAAGCCATTCATGCAGCGGCGAAGGCTTTTCCCGCATGGAGAGATACTCCAGTGACCAAGCGCACACAGGTGCTTTTCAAGATGAAGCAGTTGCTTGATGAGCATCTGGATGAACTTACTTATCTCTGCGCACAGGAAAACGGCAAGAAGTGGGACGAGGCAGCGGGCGACGTGCTCAAGGCGATTGAGGTTGTCGAATTTGCCTGCGGCGCTCCGCAGATGATGAAGGGCGAGTCGCTGATGAATGTTTCAACCGGCTACGATACCGTCCAGTTCCGTGAGCCGCTGGGCGTCTTCGCCGGCATTGCGCCGTGGAATTTTCCGGCGATGATTCCACAAGGATGGATGGCCCCTATCTGCATCGCCACGGGAAACTGCATGGTGTTGAAGGCGGCCAGCTTTGCGCCTCAATCGGCCATGCGGATCACCGAACTCTGGAAGGAAGCCGGGCTGCCTGACGGCGTGTTGAACCTCGTGACCACCAGCCGCAATGAAGCGGAGATTCTGCTTCGGCATCCCGACATCAAGGGAGTTACGTTCGTCGGTTCCACCAGCGTCGGAAAGCACATTTACTCAACCGCCGCCAGCAACGGAAAACGCGTGCAGGCGCTTACAGAAGCCAAGAACCACGCGCTCGTGCTGAAAGACGCGATCATCGAGCGTGCCGCGCAGGGAATCATCAACTCCTTCTGCGGATGCGCCGGCGAGCGCTGCATGGCTCTGCCAGTGGTTGTGGTTGAGAACTCCGTGGCCGACAAACTGGTTGAAGCGATCACGCGCATGGCGAAAGAAGTCAACCTCGGCCCTGCATACGATAAGAGCACCGGCCTGGGTCCGGTGGTCAATCAAGGGCACAAGGATTATGTTCTCTGCTGGATAGAGACAGCGATCAAAGAAGGCGCGCAACTGGTTCTCGACGGGCGCAACCCGAAGGTCCCAGCGGAATGCGCGAAGGGAACATTCGTTGGCCCTACAATCTTTGATCATGTAACTGAAGAGATGAGTTGCGGCCGCGAGGAGATCTTTGGCCCGGTGCTCTGCGTCAAGCGCGTGGACAGTTTCGAGGAAGGCCTTCAGCTTATGAACAACAACCCGTTTGCCAACGGCTCGGTGATCTACACAGAGAACGGCTACTTCGCGCGCGAGTTTGTCCGGCGCACGGATGGTGGCATGGTGGGCATCAACGTCGGAATCCCGGTCCCGCTGGCGGCATTTGGATTCACCGGACACAAGCAGTCGTTCTTCGGCGACCTTCACTGCATGGGGCGCGACGGCTTCCTCTTCTATACCGAAACCAAGAATGTCACCTCGACCTGGTTTACCGGCACGAAGATTCCCGCCAAGGTGAGCACGTGGGATGGAACCATGACGCGCGGATAGCAGTGCTCCATTTGATTTGATGACGAGAGTTAAAAAAGCCGTGTCCAGGAGATTGCACTCGTGGACACGGCGTGCTTTTTGAGCGTCAAGCGCGAAAGCACTTCAGTCTATGGTTTGCTCCACGCGCAGATCGCGGCTGGAAGCGCCGACGCTGAGCGCGCGCTTGCCGGTTGCGGTGACCCACCTGCTTTCTTTTACGGACCAGTACTGCAACTGGCGCGGAGCCACGTGAAGAGTTATGGCCTTGGCTTCGCCCGCGTGCAGATGCACTCGGTCGAAGGCTGCCAGCGCCCGCACTGGGAACTGCACTCCGGCGGGAATCTCACTGGGCGCGCCCAGATAGACCTGCGGAACTTCGTCCGAATCCGCGCTGCCGGTGTTCCTGATGTTCACCGTCACGTCAAGACCGCCGTCAGAGGCTTTCTCGACCTTCAGACCGGAATAGGCAAAGGTGGTATAGCTGAGTCCGTGGCCGAAGGCGAAGGGCGGATCAATCTTCTCCTTGTCGAACCAGCGGTAGCCCACGTTGACGCCTTCGCTGTAGGTGGTTTTGCCGTCCACGCCTTTGAAGGAGCGCTCAGGATGCCTAGGGTCGGTGGCTGCGTAGTCTTCAAGCCCCCTGGCCCAGGTTACCGGCAGACGGCCGGCAGGGCTGGTTTTGCCCGCTAGTATGTTGGCCGTTGCCCAGCCGCCCTCGTCGCCCGGCCACCACATTTCCAGAACCGCCTTCACCTTGTTCACCCAGGGCAAAGCGACGGGCTGGCTGGTATTGAGGACCACGATCGTGTTGGGGTTGACCGCGGCGACTTCCTCAACAAGCTTGTCCTGCTCGCCGGGCAGGCCGAAGACTGGTTCGAGGCGCGTCCACACAAACACGACCGCAATCTTGGCGTTCTTCGCGGCGGCGATGGCAGCCTCGTGGTCGGCCTTGCGCTGCTCTGGGGTATACCAGTTGAGCCGCACCTGGACGGGCGCGTTGGAGCTGTCGGGACTGGCCGTGATCTCGATCGAGTGGGGACCGGCGGTCAACTCGATCGCGCGGCGCACGTTGTCGAGGCCATCGGTAGTGGGAATGGTATTGTCCTGGTTGGCTTGCAGGATGTCGCCATGCACACCGCCCTGAACGACGCCGGTTTGGGCCAGTCGCTTGCCGTCGATGAAGATTTTTGCATTGGTTCCCAGCGCCTGGAGATAGAGCCAATAGGCGCCAGCATTGGGCGCGGTGAGCGAACCCTTCCAGGTGACGGTAGAGTTGGGAGCGAGCGCGTTGCTGCCCGTGAAATTGAGTTGTGGGTCGATCTGCGGGGAGCCCAAGCCTGTGCGAACCAAACCCGGCTTGCCGTCGTGACTGAGCGCACTGGCTGGTACCGGCGTGCCTGTCATGTCGTCGTTCACGGCAAAGCGGATGTTCGCGTTGCCGGTGATCTTCTTGAGGGCCGCAAGGGAGCCGACCTGCCGCCACGGCAGACCAACAGACCGTTCTCCGTTGATTCCGATCGAGTCAACCTGGCCGGCAGTCGGGCCGATCAGAACAACGGAATCCAGATCGGCGGCCTTCAAAGGCAGCGCGCCGCTCTCATTCTTCAGGAGAACCGCCGCGGCTTCGCCGGTCTTCTCGATTATCTTGGCGTTGGCTTCGATGGACTGCTCGGTCACTTCGTGCTTCGACTGGCCATCGAGGTAGCCGAATTGGACGATCTCATAGAGTACGCGCCCGGCGGCGCGGGTGATGGCGGTCTCGTTGACGGTGCCGTCCTTCAAGGCCTCGGCCATTTTCCTGGGGTCCAGCTTCACGCCGAAGTCACTTGGGCCGCTGCTCTTCGGGGTCGGCTCCTCGGGAATGTGGCCACCAAGTATGTTGGCATTGTCTTCATCGGCGGCCGCCACATTGGCCCGAGGAGGAGGCATGGGCTTAAAATCAAAGAAGGACGGAAGGGGAAAGTCAGCAAGCTTCATCTCGCCCGGCATCTCCATGTCCAATCCGGCGTTGATGAAGTTGACGGCGTGAACCGCGCCCCAGTCCGAGGTCACGAATCCCTTGAAGCCGAGCTCGTCGCGCAGGATCCTGGTCAGCGTGGACTCGTTGCCGCAGGCAAACGTTCCGTTAATGCGGTTATAGGAGCACATGATGGACGACACGCCCGCCTTGATGGCCGCATCGAAAGGCGCCACGTAAACCTCGTGCAGCGTTTGGTCGTCGATGTAAGTGCTGGTCCCATCGGAGTCGTAACCTACAAAGTGCTTCACCTGGGCCATGACGTGCTGTGACTGGATGCCCTTGATCTCGGCCGCGCCCATCTCGCCGGCGAGGAACGGGTCTTCGCCGAAGGTGTTGTAGCCACGCCCGAACTGGAGGTCGCGGTCGATATTCACAAAGGGCTGCAGCGAGACATCAATGCCCAATGCGCGGTCTTCACGGCCGATTACCAGCCCGTTCTCCTCGGCCGACTTGCGGCTGAAGGTCGCGGCCACGCCCATGGTGGCCGTCTCGCCCTGCGACGGATGCCGCGTCAGCACGCCCGGAGGCCCGTCGGCAAAACGCAGCCCAGGAATGCCCAGCCGTGGTACACCGCCGAGGTAGCCGGCCTGGCCCTGGTAGACTGCGGGATCTTCTTGCGTACCGTGGATCAGCGTCAGCTTCTCGTCGAGCGTCATCTGGCTCAGCAACTTGTCAACCCGCGCGTCGCCTGTAACCACCGGCACGCTCTGTCCGAGCGCCCTGCCCGCGCTCAGAGCCAAGGCAAACCCCAACACGGCCGAAATGGCCGTGCGCAGCACTTTCGTCGTCCGCATGAAATTCCTCTTCTTCGTTTCTCTGCCGTCTCTCTGGACGGCTGCTTCGGGCACCGGATCAAACTGGCTCCAGTCCAGTATCTGCTCTCTCGACGCTAGCCTCGTGTCAGGAAAATCGGCAGGTCCAGCTTGCGATCGTAGGTCGGCCGGTAGCGCTCCGTGTTGTACATGGTGGCGATCTCCACTTTGCGCGGCCCGAGTTTCGGATCAGGAATCGGCACCATCGCGTAGCAGCCGCTGCTGATCGCCGTCATCAGGCCGCTCTTTCCATCTTCCACGGCGTCCATCGCCATTCCGGCGAAGGTGATGGCCACCAAGCGGTCGACAAAATCCGGACTGCCGGAGCGCAAATCGTATGTCAGGTCACTGACAACGGTCTCTTCGCCTGTGGCAGCCTTGATCTCGCTGCTCAGGTCCTCCGCCACACTCATCTTCTTGCGATGGCCAAAGGCATCTGCCGGGCCATATTCCTTTACCGCGTATCCTTCCCACTCCGCACCCTCGGAAAGAATTACCAGCGAATAGTTGCTGGGATTGCTGTGCTTGTCAGCAACCAGGATTTCAATCAGGTGCTTCAGATTCACCTTGTATTCGGGGATGCAGCAGCGCAAGGATGTCACGTACGCAGTGTAGAGAGCGGTGTACCCGGCGTCACGGCCGAAGACCCGGAAGATGCCGATGCGCTCGTGCGAGCCGACCGTCGTCCGCTGACGCTCGATGGCGTCCATGGCACGCGTGATGGCGGTCGAAAATCCGATGCAGTACTCGGTGTTGCGAACGTCGTTATCCATGGTCTTCGGCACTGCGATCACCTTCACGCCGTGCCGGTCAAGTTCAGCTGCATAGCTGAGGGTGTCATCGCCGCCGATCGCCACCACGTAATCGAGCCCCAGCGCCTCAATATTCTTCAGCACCGCCAGTGTCACGTCGAACAGCGTGCTCGTCACGCCATTCTTGGTGGATTCCCTGCTTGAGAACTTTTGCCCCTCAAGCACCGGCGGCAGCTTTTGCATCTTGGTGGGATTGGTGCGCGAGCTGTGCAGATACGTGCCGCCCGTGCGATCGATAGTGCGGGTGTTTTCGCGGTTGAGAGGCTGGATGTACCGCGAACGGCTGGCCGGATCTTTCAGATCGACGTGCGTCAGGCCTTCCCAGCCGCGGCGGATGCCAATGGCCTCGCATCCGATTTCGGTCCCCCGGTACACGACCGACTTAATGACCGAATTCAGGCCCGGTACATCGCCGCCTCCCGTGAGAATTCCAATTCGCTTTGCGGACATGATAATACCTCCTAGAAGCATGACGTATGCTTCAAGACGCTCCAAGTTCATTTTACAGAAGACGGCGCCACACATTGTTGAATATGGCAAAGATTCACTTCGCGGCTCAGTTCCAACCCCGAGACGTGAACTCTGCCTGCCGTTCCAACTTGGCCACAAACACACGTACCCTGGCCGTGGCCGCTTGGCCCGATTCATAACACAGATTGTGTCAAGGGGGAAGATATGCTCTGACTAAAGTATAAGGGGATGGCCGCGAGCACCTTCGGCGCGTTCCCGGCAGGTAGAAACATCTATCGAAATCTATGTATGAGCGGCTACTTCCTGCATACTTCTAGAAGCTTACCTTCCTTTCCGGAAACCAGGTAAGGCGGATAGTGGTGCTGGTTACGGTCTGCTGACCTGGCAAGTAAATAGGAGCTTTCCACTGTTCGTAGGTGAAATTACCGTCGATTTCAAAGTCCTTGCCGATGCGCTTGACCGCCTGAAAATTGATGTCGTTCAGAGTGGTGCCACCAGGAATAAAGTCCTTCGAGGCTTTCTGATTGCGTATGCCCACCTGAAGCCATTCGTTGCCACTCAGGTGATAAGTAATCCAGCCTTGGCCACCTTTATCCTCACGACCAATCCAGTCGCCGAACAGTTGACCATTATTCGTGTAGCCCTGTTTCTGAATTCCTTCCCAGTATTGATAACGGCCGCCAATACTATAATCTGAGCAAGTCAAGGTTGAAACACCGTCCACATCCACATAGGAACAGGCTTGGCCGGAGGAGTCGGTATCCACGCCTTCAACGCGCACATCCAGCTTGGGGATGCCGGGGAAGTGGGAAAGATAGAGGCCAGGCCTGAACGCGCCGTGCAATGGTTTGGCGAGGGGACTCGGTGCGTCGTGAGCATCGGAGTCAGTGTAGAGCGTTAGCCAGTTACGTGGAAAAGGTAGACGATAGGTGAAATCGAATGCACTGAAGCGAGCACCGGGGTCCAGATTGCTGAACTTTTGGTAATTGTAGGTGGAGCTAAAGCTGAAGAAACTTCTAAAGAAGGTATGAAGGTTGATAGGTTCGTGACCTTGCCCTCCCCAGATCACGGTGCGTTCGAATCCGAATTCGAGGTCGCGCGTGGGCTTGAAGCTGAACTTCTCGACGTGGACCCAGGGGTTGCCGGGGTTGATCACGTTCGGCACGCTGATCGAAGGGTTAGCGATATACGCCGGGTTGGGCATATAGGTGTGGCCTCTGAGCGGCCCAACCAAAACATCGTAGCGGAAAAGTCCTGTGAGCCGTGAGAGCAGTGGAATGTAGATCGGCTCGACGCGGTTGATGCGGAAGGAATAAATGTTTTCGGCGTTGTTGGAGTAGGCCATGCCGCCACCCATCCCAGGTCCCAGCCAGTCGTCCTGTTTGCCGAAGGAGATTTTGTGGTTGAGGACGTGGGCAGAGACGTACGCTTCAATGAATCGCCCATCGGTGGTCGTGGCGATCGGTCCCATCGGAATAGTTGCCTGATTATATGAGAGTCCCGTGGCGCCGTTGAGGAAGGTCGTGCCGTCAATCGCGCTGAGCGCCTCGGCGAGTGTCTGGGAGTAACCGGCAGCTGAGGGCGCGCGTTGGAACTCGCCGCGCACGTAGAAGGTAAACCGGCCAGCGGTCGCATAGCCACTAGCACCGGAATAGTTATTGAAACCGTTCTCGTAGGGACGACCATAATCGTTGATGATGGTCGAACCGAGATGGAAGCTGTCGCGCAAAGGTGTGCCGCTGATGCTGCGGCCCACTGAGTAGACTGACTCAATGTCAGAGTTTCCCTGATGCGTCAGGCATTGCTTTCCCGCGTCATAGTGCAAGAAACGGATTAAAGCAGTGTATATCTCCCGCGCCTCACCGCTGGTTGGATCTCCATACATATCCGCGTCGCGAAACTGAGTGTCGATATCTTCAAGCATGTGGCTCAAGCTGGCGCGCGTCCAAGGGCGCATCCCTAGATACGCGTGATCGACATAGCCCATGGAGTAGAGCCGCAGCATAGCCGGGTAAACCCAACTATCCACCGGAATGTACGGCGAACCCTTTGTGGATGGCTCGCAAACGGTTGCTGAACGGCTGGAAGCGCGCTCCGACTGCCCGATGCTCTCGGGCGCAGCAGACTGCCCGGAGGCAGACAGACTGGTAGTCATCAGGAGAAATCCTGCCAACGCAGTTGCGCATCGGGCAACGGGAGTCCCGGCCACTCGTTTGCTCATTTTCATTTCATTAATCCCGCTCTCAATGCAAGACGCTGTGGATGCCAATCTCCTGGTAGGCCCGCGGGACAAGACTCTCAACAACAAACTTGAAGAAGTGTTTTGTCGATGGTACCCGCGCTTGCGAATTCAAGCCAGTTGGCCCGGCTCCTGGACGCACTCGAAACAGGTTCGTACCTAGTCAGAATCTACGCGCGCTTTATTGCGCATTTAGGCGGTCAGAGCACGGGATTGAGCCACATTGGCAACGTACCACTGATAGGCTTCCTTCATGCCTGCCTCAAAATCGGTCGATGCAGTCCAGCCCAGCGCGCGCAGACGGCTGACATCCATGACCTTGCGCGGCATGCCGTCGGGTTTCGACGTATCAAATGTGAAGGTCCCGTGCCAGCCGACAGTCTTCGCTATGCTTTGCGCCAACTCCAAAATCGTGATGTCCTGCCCCGTGCCGACATTCAAAAACAGCTCGCCGGAATAATTCTTCATCACAAATACACAGGCGTCGGCCAAATCTCCCGAAAATAGAAATTCGCGTTTTGGGTTGCCGGTGCCCCACAACTCAACGGTCTGACGGCCTTCCATTTTGGCAGCATGGATTTTCATTATGAGCGCGGCAACCACATGGCCACCCTCTGAATCGTAACGGTCTCCAGGACCGTAAAGATTAGTCGGCATTACCGATACAAAATCGCATCCATATTGGCGCTGATAGGCCTGGCACAATTTAATACCGGCGATTTTTGCGATGGCATACCATTCATTGGTCGGCTCCAATGCCCCGGTCAATAGTGTCTCTTCGCGCATTGGCTGTTCCGCCATACGCGGATAGATGCAGGAAGAGCCAAGAAACAACAGCTTCTTGATGCCCGTGATCCGCGCCGCATGGATGATATTGGTTTCAATGACTAGATTTTCGTACAGAAACTCGGCGGGACGTGTCGAATTTGCCAAGATACCGCCCACCGTCGCGGCAGCTAGGAAGACCACGTCGATCCTCTTCGCTGCCATCCATGCTTCAACATCCGCTTGATGCAATAGATCGAGCTCGCTTCGCGTTGCCGTAACAAGTTCACAATCCTCACGCGATAGACGCCTCGCGATCGCTGAACCGGCCATGCCGCGATGCCCGGCGACCCAAACGCGACGGCCTGCCAAGTCAAATCTACTCATGACCGATCCCCCGTACGCGAGACTCTTCCGCCACCACTTTCAAATCCGAGGTCATCATATCGGATACAAGTTCATCAAACGTAACAGTGTGCTTCCACCCCAGAACGCGCTGCGCCTTAGTCGAGTCGCCCAACAGTAGATCAACCTCGGTTGGACGAAAGTAGCGTGTGTCGATCTTTACCAGCGTGTCGCCACCTGCGGCGTCAATGCCCACTTCGTCAACGCCGCGGCCCTTCCATTCAATCGTGCGGCCGATTTTGGAAAAGGCCAGTTCGATGAACTCGCGCACACTATGCGCCTCGCCTGTTGCCAGAACGTAATCGTCAGGGGTCTCCCGCTGCACGATGCGCCACATGCCCTCTACATAATCCCGCGCATGGCCCCAGTCGCGCTTCGACTCCAGATTGCCAATGTAGAGAGTTTTCTGCACGCCCAGATGAATGCCGGCCACGGCACGAGTGATCTTGCGCGTGACAAATGTCTCGCCGCGAATCGGGCTTTCGTGATTGAACAGAATGCCGTTCGAGGCATGCATGCCATAGGCCTCGCGGTAGTTGACGGTGATCCAGTAAGCATAGAGTTTGGCCACACCGTATGGGCTGCGCGGATAGAAGGGCGTAGTTTCCTTTTGCGGCGTCTCTTGAACTTTGCCATAAAGTTCGGAGGTCGAAGCCTGGTAAAACCGTGTCTTTCCCGCAAGACCAAGAATTCGGATTGCCTCCAGAATGCGTAACGCGCCTGTTGCATCGGCGTTGGCGGTATATTCCGGCGTTTCAAAGCTGACCTGCACATGGCTCTGTGCGGCGAGATTATAAATTTCGTCAGGCTGCACCGCCTGAATGATTCGGATCAAATTGGTGGAATCTGTCATGTCGCCGTAATGAAGCTCAAAAGAGCTGTCAGCAGCATGGGGATCTTGATAAATATGGTCGATGCGCGCCGAATTGAACGAGGAAGAACGCCGTTTAATGCCATGCACCATGTAACCCTTTGCCAGCAAAAGGTCGGCCAGATAAGCGCCGTCCTGCCCAGTGATGCCGGTTATTAAAGCACTCTTTTTCATCGATATGTCCTCGCTGAATAAATGTACATCAAGCAGTGAATCGAAAAGCACGACTTCCTTTAGGCAATTCAGTTCTGAATAATCATAGTTACGGTGACGATCCAAGTTCGATCACGTGCAAGACGAATGCTGGATTGTTTGGCAGCAAAGCCCGCATCCGATTAAGGCTCACATTTCGTGGCCTCATGCATTACTTGTCTCACCACTTCGCATGTCCGAGCAATCTGCTCGGGCGTGAGAGTTGGATGGACGAGAAACATCAAGCTCGCCTCTCCCAACTCGCGTGCAGCGGCAAGGGGCTCCCGAGGACGCCACTCGGGCGGGAACGCCTTTTCCAAGTATATCTCGCTGCAACTACCACTGAAGCACGGGATGCCCTCGGCGTTAATCGCCTCAATAATTCGGTTTCGTGCCCATTCGCGTCGAAGAGCCTCTGGACGAACAAAGGCATAATACTTGTAATAGGCATGATCAACGTGCTTTGGCGGCACCGTAATACGTAAGCCCGGCAAGGCTGCGAACTGATTCGTCAAGATCTGAGCGTACTTGCGTCGAATGGAGAGCCACTGGGGAAGTTTTCTCAGTTGTATTCGGCCAACCGCTGACTGCACCTCGGTCAGCCTCCAGTTTGTTCCAAACGACTCATGCAGCCACCGGAATCCCGGAGCATGTTCACGATGGTAGACCGCATCGTAGCTCTTGCCGTGATCCTTCAAAGACCACATCGAGTTCCACAATTCGGCCGAGTTTGTCGTGACCATTCCTCCCTCGCCGGCAGTCGTCATAATTTTGTCCTGGCAGAAGGAAAACGCGGCCACGTCCCCCAACGATCCGACAGGCTTCCCTTTGTAGGTGGCTCCAGCTGCCTGGGCGCAATCTTCCACAACCTTGATGCCACGCTCGCGGGCCAAGGCAAGAATTTCATCCATCTCACACGGCCACCCGGCCAGATGAACGGCGACGATCGCTTTGGTGCGCGGCGTCAAGACTTTGCGAATGCTTCTAGCCGTAATATTCTGGCTGTCACGATCCACGTCCGCAATAATCGGACGCGCACCCAGCATGACAGCGCAACTTGCCGAAGCGATGAACGTCCGGCTAGTAGTAATCACTTCGTCGCCTGGTCCGATGCTTAATGCCTTGAGTGCACACTCCAATGCGGCAGTGCCATTGACCATGGCAACGGCGTGATCGCAACCAACAAATGCGGCAAATTCCCTTTCAAAGAGCCGACCTTCGTCGCCCGTCCAGTAATTGACACGACCGGAGCGCAATACCTGCGCGGCTGCTTCGATTTCGTCGTCCGCAAAAAAAGGCCACGGCGCAGAGGCACAAATGGGCGAGGCGGATTCTGGCGGTGCTTCCATGCCGCTACTTATCCCACTGTTCATTTCTCCGCACTCCATATAAGCGGTTTTGCGGGAATTCCAGCGACCGTTGTCATCGGCGCTACGTCCTTAGTTACCACCGAACCTGCGCCCACGATTGCGCGGTCTCCGACTATGAGGTACTGTAAAATTTGTGCTCCCGTTCCAACCAAAACACCTTTTCCTATTTCGTCTCCACCAGAGATATTTGCGGAGCGGTAGATGGCGCTACCTGCCCCAATTCTGGCCTCGTGGCCAATGGTACTCAGTATATCTACCATAGAGAATTCTTCAAATACGACATTCACAGTGGCAATCACCCCTGCACAAAGGATGACACCTTCTTCTACCTTGCACGACTTGGCATCGAACCGTACCGAGGGATGCACGATAGCCGGCCATTCGATTGCAGGGAAACGCTGCTTCAGTTCATTCGCGATTCTTAGCCGCGCGTCGGGAGTACCAATCCCCATTGCCAGCGCATCCACGCGGTTATCATCAAGCCAATCGAATTCGCCCAATACATCGCTGTCATGAGATCCAAGTTTTCCGCGGTCGCTTACCAGGAAACCTGCAACATCAAAAGCCTCGTATCGCCGACTGGGATCCGCCGCAATCTCGGACAACAGCCAGCGGAGCTCTCGTGCAAATCCGCCTGCTCCTATAATTGCAATGCGTCTCATTTGTACTCCCTCTGTGATTCAGATGGAATCGGGACGAATTCTATCTCACTAGCACTGTGCCTGCTGCCCTTGAACTCCGGCATCGTGGCCTGATTTGCACTAGAAATTCCCTGACGGCAAAGCACCTTCCAAATCGTCATAGTTAATATGCGAATGTCTAGCCACAAACTCCAGTGGTCCACATACCAGACATCGTGTTCAAATTTCTTCTCCCAATCGATGCCGTTTCGGCCGTTCACCTGTGCCCATCCGGTGATTCCAGGCATCACATCATGGCGGCGTGCCTGCTCCGGTGAGTAGCGGGGCAAATACTCCATTAGCAGCGGCCTTGGACCCACAAGGCTGATGTCTCCGCGAAGCACGTTCCACAACTGCGGCAACTCGTCGAGACTTGTCGCGCGCAGCAACCGGCCGATACGAGTCAGCCTGCCCGCATCGGGCAGCATCTTCCCGTCTAGATCGCGCCGGTCCGACATGGTGCGAAATTTAATTAAAGTGAATGGCTGCTCATGCCTACCCGGGCGTATTTGGCGGAATAATACGGGTTTCCCAAGCGTCAGACGAATCAGGAGTGCAACAACCGCCAGTGCGGGCGACGCCAGTACTAGCATGGCCCCCGCACAAAGCACATCCATCGCCCTTTTCACCCCGCCCCGCCAACCCCGCTGCCGACCGCGCAATCCGCCACTGAAAAGTCTCGAGTAGAACTCAATCAGCGCAGACGTGAGTACATCTTTCGAAAAATCCTCATGGGCCCTGCGTCTAGCGTTCTCTCCAAGCCTGCACCTCAGCGCAGGATCGCGTGCAATGCCCACCATGCGATCTGTAATCTCTTCAACATTGCGCGCAGTGTGGAAGACTCCGGTCACTCCATCCTGGACAGCGTCCGTCAAACCGTAAATTCGGGAAACTATAGCCGGGATCCCAACCGCTGCCGCTTCAATTGCCACGCTTCCGAAGCCCTCTCTGTAACTTGGCAGCGACAGCACGTCCGCTGCTGCCATAAACTGCTCGGGCGTACTGCTCGAGCCGAAAAACATCACTCGATCAGAATACCCGCTACTCATCTGAATAACCTCTTCCGCTATGCCCTGCTCATCTGGCCCCACGATCCACAGATATGCATTTGGGATTCTCGCGACTACCTCGCCAAACGCACGCGCAAGATCGTGCACCCCCTTATCGCGGGTCAGGCGTCCAATGAATAGGAATACCAGCGCATCGGGTGGGATGCCAGATCCTTGCCGCAATCGCACACGCGCTTTCAAATCTGGATGGAATCGGCTTAGATCAACGCCACTTATGGAACCCTTCCCCAGGACACTACACTTCTCCGCCCGAAGTACTTTTTCACTGATCAGGAATTCGCGCTGAGACAAGCTGTCAGCCAACAAATGCGTATCCATGGTCGCGATAACTTTGTCCGCAAGCCTAAGCACCGAACGCATAATTCCAGTTCGCGTTACCCACACTTGACCCGTAAATGTGTGCAGACGATTTGGAACCCAAGCGAATGCTCCCGCCAATGCAGCCAATAGGCCAGCTTTTGGCGTCACCGAATGAATAGAATCAAACTTCTCAGTTCGAAACAGCCACCACAGCTTGACAATGGCAGCAAGGTCTTGTTTCGGGCTGATTGCCCGCTCCAACGGGACCGAAATAACCCGGCCAGATATTCCTAACGCCGTTAAAAATCGCTCGTCCTTCGTGTTTGTTGCCAGGGTAAGATCGTACCGTTCCGAAAGTGCTCTGAGTTGGTCTATAAGGAACGCACGGACGGTGATCGGCTCGGACACAACGAAGCAAACCTTCTTTCGACACGCTGGAATCACATTCAAAATATATATCTCCCGCGCGGGCTTGGCGCAGCGACGTAAACAGCCTTCCTATTCGCGGTCGGGTTCATTTTCTATACCTCAGTGCTTTGTGAAGTATTTGGGAGATATTTGTGGTCAGCCAACAATCTATCGGACGTAACCTTGACCTGCTCCCAGACAGTGCGCCATTCAATCTTTTCCTCATCACGAATAGCAGCCGCACGGTGTTGAAGGATGTGATATTTCAGTCCGGTGGAGATGGCTAATGTGTCAACCAGCGCTTTGGCTACCAGGCCCAAGATTCCCAGAGCGGCAGTCGCGAACATGTGTTGCTCGCTTGCGATACGAACCATCGTTTTGCACATATCCCTCCGTGCAAGCAGAATCTTGGACAGCGACAAAGACTCTTCACGATAACCCAGCACAATCTCCGGCACAGTGGCGAACCGGCTCTTCCTATAGGTGCGAAGCAACAGATCCTGGTCTTGCGTGCGCGGTGCGTCTGTACGGTACTGATTAAGGCGAAACCACTCTGACTTGCCCATCCAGGTTGGGTGCGCCATAGAGATCCCTTTCCAGGGGTGCGCACAAATCTGCTCGTGTGTCAGAGAACCGCGGCGTGCGCCGATCGCTGTGCCATCATTGTGAAAGACCACCACCCAACCTCCTGCGAGATCAACCTCCGGATGGCTTTGCAGAAACTCGAGTTGGCACTTCAAGCGCCCTGGATATGCAATGTCGTCTCCGTCCATTCGCGCTAAGTACTTGCCTCTAGCCCTGCTTACACACTCGTTTAGCCGCGCGGGCAAGCCCATGTTCTCCTCTCCTCGGGTGACAATAATGCGCGGATCGTCGAACGAAGCTGCAATCTCGGAGGTATTATCCGTTGAACCATCATCTATAACGAGCAATTCCCAACTTTCGAAAGTCTGGTTCAATATCGAACGAATGGCATATGCAATGGTCCGCGCGCCATTGAAGACCGGCATGCCAATAGAGACGATGGGATGACTTTGTGAAGACCCCTCTATCATGTATCCATCCTAAGTCTCTGGGCGTGCAATCTCGTTCATTGCGAAGGACCGTGGTGATCGCCCCCCGTACTTGTTCAGAGTCCGCCCGCCGGCGCTGCGGCTACATGAACAACTCTCCAAGCGGGCGGAAACAGATCGCGTGGAAAACACCTCTCCCCGCGGTTCCACACTGGCGGAACGCATACCGTTTTCATTGAGTACTTTCCAAGCCAAGCCGCCCACCAGCTAAATGTGCTGTTTGCAATGATGAAGTGCTTACAAAGTCTCATGAGATAAAAGCTCCACAGCGGATCGTCGTCAGTTATCACGTTCACATTACAGCCCTCGGCTTCAAACACCCCTGCGTTCTGTTGAGCCCAGCGAAGGTCGTCGCTGAAAACGAATATTGTGAGGTATCCATGAGTTGCGGCCAGTTCCCGGATAGCGCGACGATAGTATGCGAGGTCGCATGTCCCGTAAAAGTCAGCCACTGACTGCCGGATGGAACCATCCGCTTGTTTCGCGAACGACTGCCGGCTATGAAGACAGACGGAGTTCCCTTGCGTAATCTCTTCGACAGTCACATCGCTGAGGCCGGGCGGAGGCGCTTTAAACTCCAGTTCCTTCCTCACGAGTTCTTCGGCTTCGCAGAAGTAGCGGGGGCTTTGGCAGTAGGTGTCAAGTACAGTCGGGCGCTTGATGCGCAGGTTGTAGATTGCCGGATCGAAATACTGACCGAAACTTTGCATCCTGAACAGTTCCCGCCGTTGCGCAAACTTCCGAAATAAGTCAGCTCTGATTCCTAGTTCAGTAGAGGATCCCTGCTCAATTCTCTCGCCCTGTATATTGAAACTTCCGAGTTCGTAGTGGCGGCCGTAGGGGTCGCCGCAAAAGCCGGAAGAAGTGTCCAGCAAGAGCGGAATATGATTTCGCAATGCCAGGGCTCGCCCGGCAGCGTACTCGAAAAGCTGGTTGCCCAATCCGCCTCTCAGCCGGACGATGAGCGCGGGGGCATGTCTGTCGATCATGATCGTTTCGAACCCAGGTTCCCGTACGATTTTTCAGAACCCAGGTACCCATATGCAATCATCTGGAAGCACACACCTGCCAGTCCTGCATACATCGCGCCTCTCGCGCCCCAACCCGGTATGAGCCACGCGCCCACCGCAGCGGTAATCAGGAGAATCATTACAGCCACCACCAATTGCGACCAGTAACGCCCGGAAGCGGTCAAGCCAGCACCTAGCAGCGACGAAGTATTGCCCAAGATCCCAATTCCCACTAGCCCAGTCACCAGTTCCGCGGTCACGGCGCTTTGGTGCCCGTAGACCATGGTCACCATGCGGACGCCCCAGAACCACGACGCAATCAGCATTGCCGCGCCTACTGCTGCGGAAAAGAGCATCATTCGGTTCATCGCTGCATGAAACTGCTTGCGGTCGGTAGCAAACATCCGCGCCAGCCGCGGCAGCGCCGTCTGTCCCAGCGCGGAGTAGAGCAGACCTATGGCAGCGGACATCACTGCTACTGCCGAAAACACGCCCAGAGCCTGTTCCCCCCCTTGGCGCTCGAGCATCAATCGCGGGAGACTGGTGCTCGCACTGAACACAAGCAGGACGAATGCCAAAGGCAGAGAAAGAACCACCAACCGCCTGCAGATAGAGAGGGCCGACAGATGTCGATGTGGCTCGGTGCTCCGTGCGCTCTCCATCCGCGACGCGACCGGCCGCTCATAAACCAGTGCCGCCGCCAGCCAAATCACCGTCAGCGCTGTCATCGCCACGGCAACGCTATGGAACACTACCATGCCGAGCGCGAGCGCAGCCAAGCCGCTCACCGCCCTTATGGACATTGCCCACGCAATCAGATCAAGCCGGTCGTGCAGCTGAAACAGCCCATACTGTATATCGCTGTACGAGTCCACTGCCTTCGAACAGGCGACGGCCAGTACCACCAGTACCGTCTCCCGGCGCCACGGCATTAGCAAAGTCACTGCCAATACCGCGGCGATAGCGAAAGCGGTACTAACCAGGCGTACGGTCAGGTAGTCTTTAAAGCGATATACGCCGGTGCAATCCGTTGCCTGGACTGCCCGCAATGCCAGCCCGGTAAACGAGAAGATTGGAACGCATATCGCCAGCCCCAAAGCATACTGGCCGACCATCGCCATATTGCCCATCCGCGCGATCAATACAGTGATGAGCCATTGAGACCCCGAAAAGACGAGATTGCCCGCCAGTGTGGAAGCTATGTTACGCCGGACCGTGGCCTCGTTCAAGCTCAAGCTTGCGGTAGGGTCCTCAACAAAGGCTGCTGTCATGTGCGGGAAGTCCCGGCGGTTCTCCACTTTAATTGAGTTAGGTAGCATTTGAATCCGGAATTGGCGACTTCACCCGACGGCCCCAGCTCCGCGGAATTCGTCCAAAGAGCGCCAGTCCGGTGCGAGCAACGATTGCACTCAACGCAGCATCGCGTCTAGTCCATTGTCGTTTATAACGACACTTCGCGCCTAAACAATTACGAATTACGGCGCCATATCCTCACAAATTGCGACATAAAGCGCCGACCTTTGAAGACAAACAACGTAACATGGGCACGAGCAATTTGCATCTTTGACATCCGGAAGGCCCCGGACTTTAGCAGTGAGTTCTGAAAGCTGAAATAAGGAGGGACTAAACCCAAGTTAACGAGGTAAAGCCATCGCCGCTCTGAAAGTGGCATATGCCGTACAAAGTCACCATACGCTTGCTGCGGCGTGAGCGTCGGAAGCTCGCGTTCCTTGCCTTCCTCCTTACGCAAGAAAAGTGCATTACCGGTGTAACAGATCAGCCGATAACCCGCCTTGTCTGCGGCGGAAACAAAAGCTCCCAGTGGTTGTCCGACATTATTGACCGCCACCTCCTGTGGGACGATCGCCGTAGAATTTGGATCATGGCCAGCATTGACTTCAACGAGAATGAGTCGCGGCTTAATGTCGTCAGCCGAAAGGAATAGCTCGTAATCCAGACCATCCACATCAACACTCAGGAAATCCAACTTTGGCGGAAACCCAGCCTTCTTTAGTAAGGTGCTCAGCCGGTTGGTTAAAGTGTCAACGCACGCACTTATCGCGACGACTTTCGGAAACTGTCGAGTGTTTTCCTTGAGTCTATTGAATCGCGCTTCGTCGCACTCTATCAGCGCCCCGCTCCAGCCGCACTCGATAAGGGCGCGTGTGTTAGACAGATGTTCTCCATCCCACGCCCCAAACTCGCAGCATCGCTGCTCCCCTTGGCCGATCACCGAAAACACTCGCGCAATGATGCCATCCTCACCATTTTGCGAGTATGTGTCCGCCGCGTAGTCTAACAGGCCAAGATGCGCAGAAGTGTCATGTTCATCATGATGCTTTTTTATACCAGATAAGTTTCGCATATCATCCTTTCGTGTCGTTCAAGCTACCGTAGCGTGCCCCAGGTTGCGTTTTCGGACACGTGCAGCTTTGCGTCAGAGGTTTTCACGGTGTCGAACCTCATGCGGGTGACGGGAGCGCTCTCGGCCGCCGCGTGCGGGACGATACCAGGGGCCGCAGAAGGAACACGATGCCAAGAAAGATCGGGACAGGGGCCCCGATCAGGAAGTTCCCCAAAATTGCAATACAGCACGTATAAACACAAAGCCCATACAGCAGCACCAGCGGGTAGGTGACGTGCGTGCGCAGCCGGTTGTAAACCCAGGCCATACCTATCCCCATCGCGAACGGGCCGAGAATGATTCCGATGATTCCAAAGTCGAGCGCGAAGGCATCCAAAAACGTATATACGTTCGTCGGGTAAGGCACAAACACATAAGTTCGGAAACCGATTGGGTACTCTTCCGCGTTCAGCAGCGAGAGCTTCCCCAGCATATAGTAGATGCCTGCCCCCACATACAGTGCGTGATGGGGGTTATCTTCATCGTAGTTTCCGTTGACCAACTCCCCGAAAGCCAATGCCGAACTGAAGGCATACGTCCCCAATTGGTCGCTCAAATCGACGCTCTTGTTTACAGCCATGTTGGCCAAGACGGCCTGCATCCCGGCGAACAATACCACCGCGGCGCACAGCAACGCCCCGGAAATGCGCGCCATCTTCCACCCTGAGGGCCGGAAGAGCACCGTCCACGTCACCAGTCCGAAAACGAGCAACATCAAGAATGGCACGCGAGAGAACTGCATTAGGGACAAGGCACTTGCAAAACCCCACACAATCAGCAGACTCCTTCTCGATATCTGCCGTTGCCGGTACAGATAAATGGCCAGCGGCACGTAGTACACGAATGCAGTGTGCCAAGCCTCAAAGAACCAGCCGACATGGGCGGTCGAGAAGTCTCCGGAGAGATTGAGGCGATTGGCGACAAGGGATCCTACTATATTGTTTAACTGAAAGGTGGCCAGCAGCCCCGTCGAACTGCTCACGGCGATGGTAAAGCCCAGGTGCGCCAGCATAAGGGCTACCAGCACCCACTTGGCATTGCGGCCGACGGGCGTGATCCTATCCGCCTCCGGCCCTTGCGGCAGCCTCCGTACCGTAATCGCCATTCCCAGCAGAAACGTAATCCAGCCGGTATACAGCAAAAGCACTGTTTTGGGAGTCGGATAGAATGGGTTGCCGGTGAGATGGCACCACACCTGGCTGCCCAGCACCAGAAAAGCGAAACAAGCAGAAAAGATATTCGCACACAACAGGTAGTCGTGCGTCCGCCGCCATAGCGAGAACAGAATGAGCGTCACAAAGCCTAGGCAGCCTGTATTGATGAGGGCGTAGTTCATTGACCTCTCAGTACGATTAACCTGGCTTTCCAAACCGGCGAGCACAGGGTCTTGAGCAGGAGGTCGGCACCTCGCACCGGCAGCAACAGGCACAGTCCAAAGTAATTTGTTCCTTGATAGTGCCGCAGGTACAGAATTTCGCTGTGAACCTGCGGGAGCTCGCGGCACAGAGGCCGGTGCCGCCCCCGCATTCCGGTCGAGGCACCTTGAATGTTATCCGCAATCACCGCCGTACAAAGGCAAGAATCGCACACGCTAACGACATCACTGCGCCGGACGGAAGTCACCATAGCCGCACTCGGAATTTCGCAAATCATATTGTCTTCCGGGCCACGCTTGTGCCGGACTTGAGCAGCCCAACTGTCGCCATCTCCTTCAACGAACTTTCGTAACTGCTTGGTAAGACCTCCTGCTTCTTGACCCACGCCACAAATTCCTTCAACCCTTCCTCAAAACTAACCCTCGGCGCAAAATTCAAACCAGATGCCGCTTTCGAAATGTCCGCATAATTGTGCCGAATGTCTCCCAAGCGAAACCGCCCGCTAACATGTAGAGTCGAGCTTGATTCGAATAGTCGCTTAAGCAACTCAGCGACTTCCTTTACAGTCTCACCTTCCCCCGATCCCACATTAAATGTCTCGCAGGCTTCCGTCTTGCTCTCCAATGCAAGCATTGTGGCTTCAATGACATCATCGATATAGACGAAATCTCTGCTTTCCGACCCATCCTCAAAAATATCAATGGGCTCATTGTCTCGTAACAGGTTGGAAAAGATAGAAAGAATTCCCGTATAGGGATTAGTCAGAGATTGGCCAGGCCCGTAGACGTTTTGGTATCGCAGAATAACAGTTGGAATGTCGAGAGACTTCGATACGACAGAAAACATCTGTTCCTGAGCGTACTTAGTAACCGCATATATGGAACTGGTCTTGATTGAGGAAGTTTCCCCAGTCGGCAATGGCTCTACCTCTGAACCGCACACTGGACACTTCGCACCAAAGTCACCACGGTCCATGTCGTCTTTGCTCCTTGCATCAGGGAACACCTGCCCATCGAGTGCGCAAATGTACCTTCCCTCCCCATAGACTGCCCGTGAAGACGCCAAGATCATCTTCTTTAACTTCAACTTATTCTTGACAACCACCTCTAAAAGATTCGCCGTACCTGCAACGTTGACATCAGCGTACTCGTGAATTTCGTACATAGACTGCCCCGTGCCTGTCTCGGCTGCCAAGTGAACAACAGCATCTTGATCGGCAAGCGCCTTTTCAACCGTCGATTTGTCTCGTAGGTCACCTAAGACAAACCTGACCTTATTCTCAATCGCCTTTCGTCCAATCGTTCCCTCCTTAGATCCGTGTATCTGAGGAGAAAGATTATCCAGCACGGTTACGCAATAGCCCCGGTCCACGAGTCGCAGGCTTAGGTTTGTCCCAATAAACCCTGCACCACCTGTTACCAGAATCTTTCTGCACACGCAATTCGATGACATAGAGTGTTAGCCTCCGGAATCTAGAGAGTTGCTCAAGTGGAAATTGCGTTCGCCAACGGCCTAAGATGGCTGTGGAAAGGAGAGCAGATGAACATGATTCTGATGTTCTGGCTTGACCCGGCAACGGCAAGCGTCAGCGAACCGGTTCGGTGAAAACTTCCGCAACTTGCGACAGGTGCAATCAAAAGATCTTTGCTGATCCTTCGAGTAGTCGTGATAGAGAAGCGGGCCGCCGTCATCAATCAGATCGGAAAGGAGCCGTTCAACGGGCACTCTTCTCAGATGAAGCCTTTCGTTGAGGTTGCGTATGATCTCCCCGCCCAACATCCACGGGCTGTTGACGCGTTTCTGGATGGCTTTCGACAAGAGATTCGAAGAGGTCAGAGGTGCCAGAATGGGCCGGAACCAGACCACAAATTCGACGAAAACGAAGCAGAATCTCTGCAGTTATAAACCTAAACCAACAGTGGTGCTTTCTTACGCAGTAGCGGATTTCATTAAGTCTCACCGTTTTACGTGCAAGGGTGTGAGTAACTTGGCGCGACCACTGACGGATTACGACGAGAGTTGTCTCCAGTATGAATGGTCGGCCAAATTGAGCATTGAGCCGGTACGTTAGTTCTGCGTCGTTCATCCAAATGAGATTTTCGTCAAAAGAAATTGCTTTGTGATTACGAAAAAACATAACAGACGGGGCGCCGATTGTGTTCCGGATCAGCTGTGTGTCTGGTAGAAAGACGGGCGTTTGATAGCGATAGAAATGGCTGCGCTTCTCATCGGTATGGACAAAACCTGAAGCCCCCCAGACGAAATCTGGATTACGAGATACTGCACCAACGATCTCCTGCAAAGCCGTAGGGCTATAGAAGAAATCATCTTGGTGCATCGGTTTGATGATCTCTCCTTTGGCAACATTGAGAGCGTTGTTGAGATTAGCGGACGAGTTTCCCCTTTGTTCCGTGAAATGCAGATAACTAATCGGAAAGACGTGTTCCCATTTTGTACAGATCTCTCGTATTGCGCTGTCTTGCGAATGATCGGATACGATTACCTCAAAATCCTGAAATGTTTGCTGCCTGATAGATTCAAATAGTTGCTCTAGAAATTCCGCTCCCTTGCCGTGCATCTCGTACGCTGGGATGCATATTGAGATTGTGGGACATTGCATGGTTAGCTTATTCCTTTCGGCTCATCTGAATTCAAGAAGAGGCCACCGCGCCTACGACAGGACGCATTGCCGCGTCCCTGTCCGATTTATTCTGAACTGTTCGCGATTTCCCGTATGCATCGTCACGTTGCCTTAGCTGGCACTTTACTAGTTTCCTCAGCAAGGACTTAGAATGATGCCTTCAGTTTTATTGCGACTATTAGTGCAGTAAAAGGCATTTCAGATTCTGAAGCGCCTTGGAAAGGTCCGGATTTGAATGCGCCATATCCCTCCAACACAATATCCGTACAAGGAAACATGAAACAAAAAAGCCTCCAATCGCGAAAAGCAGCAGGATTCGCAGACGACCCGGGGACGATTTCTGGTCCGGCTCGATGGCCGGTTCCACGACCTGAATGATAGCCGCGTCTTTGGATTCATCCAGCTTGGCTGCGTCGTATTGCTTCATCAGCATGTCGAACAGGGCCTGTTGATATTGGAGTTCATGTGCAGCGCGAAGATATTCCAACCCCGCGGCAGGAACATTTCCAAGCCCAAGCCCGGCAATTCCCGGCGCGTGATTGCTCTGCTCCAAGCGCGTTTCCTCGGCTTGTAGAGAGACCAGGTCCCTTTCCGCCAACTGCACGTCTGGATTTTGCTCCGTCGAATAGGAGCGCAACGCCTGCACCTCAACCTGTTTGGCTGCGACCTGTGCGCGAAGGACGGCAAGGCCTTCGATCATCGCCTTGGCCTGCGCGTCCAACTGGACCAGCCCTTTCTGCTGTTGAACCCGCTGGAAGGCGAGTTCAGCCGAGACCAGCGCATCCTTGGCCTGCTTCAACTGCTCTTCATAGAAAACCCGCCGTTGCGAAGCCTCCGTTACGGCCAGAGTTTTGGTCAGGATACGCAGTTGGTCTGTGTAAGCGTTGGCTATCTCGGCGACACGCTTCCTGTCCTTATCCGTGACAGACACGGCGATAAATCCGTTCTTTTCAGAAGTAACCACGGTAAAATCCGCCAGTTTCTTGCGAGCTTCCGTCATTTCTTTGGCATGGTACTCCTTTGCAAGACTGAACTTCTGAATAATCGCATCTGCGACGGGGCGCGAATTCAGCAGACCAACGTAAATGTCGTTGGGATTCTTGAGTAGTCCCCCGCCGGCAAGCGCTGCCAAGGAGCCCCCACCGGCACCTGATAGTTGGTTCATCATCAACATTGAGGCCGTTGATTGAGTCTGTTGTGGGGGCATTATTTTAGTAGTTGCCGTATACCGCACGGGGAGTACCAAGGAGAGAATCACGCCGGCAAGCACTGCAATTCCAGTCCCCTTCGCGATTAACCACTTCCGATAGGCAAGCTGAGTGAGGAGATCGATTAGGGTGACTTCATAGCTATCGCCGGGCGCCACCGATAAAGCGGCGTCGTCGACTGCCTCTGCCGGTTCTTCTATGGAAAAGTCTTTTCCGGTCATTGCTAACACCATTATGGGAGTAACGTTCCAAGCACGGCGCCCGTCATGGCAGCTCCAGAGATGATTTGGGCGTAATTGGCAAATGTCTGGAGTCCGCCTGAAACTCTGAGCTTCTCCGGGACAACAATAGCGTCTCCCGGCAGCAACCTGAGATTCCCAAAGCTGCCATGAGAGTGCATGCTGCGGGATTGGCGGCTGACGACTGTTCCGTCGGCGCGAATCACGAACATGCGCTTTGGATCCGCCTCCCGGGTGGCGCCACCGGCATCGTTCAGATAAGCAATGAGCCGCTTTCCGGGCTCATAGCGCAAGGCATTTGCATTGTACACAGCGCCACCCACTTCGACAGTGCTGAGCCGCGGCGGGATATAGTAAGTATCTCCATCTTCAAGAGGGAAATCTGGCATATCCGCAATGGTTTCGGCTCCGGGCTTCATATCCAAAACCACCCGGCCGGTTGGTTTGATTGAAGCGAGCTTGGCTAATGCGGCTTGCTGCATGGCAAGTTGCGCTTGTTGGTCCGCCCCAGTCTGACCAGTTTGCGGAACCGCATTCGCAAACTTGGCTGTGAGTTCCCTTTGCATCTGCTCAGTGGATTGCTCGAGCTGCTTTTCCTGAGCCTGCTGGGCAGATACGCGCGTAAGTATGGAAGCATAGAGGTAAGAATGTGGCGTAAGCCCTCCTGCCTGCTTCACGACATCTTTTAAAGTCTCCCCGGGATTGACGCGATACACGCCTGGCGCGTTCACTTCTCCTCCCACCTGGATAAAGGAAGCGTGCTTCTCCATGGGTAATTCAAGGTCCGCCCTGGAGAAGATAGTGACGACGTCTCCGGCCTTCAAAAGTTGATTGTCCGGAGATGTGGGGTTGTCGATTGCGCCGGCGAGGCGAAACGGGATTAGGTGGGTGCTCAGATCACGCTCGTCAAGCCGCTCAATAAGCGCATATTCCCAGTTGATCTCCGCGCTGATCTGCCCTACGGTGTCAATAATCGGAGTGCGTGAGTTCCAAGACTGGCCGGTGCGCTGGTCGCCAGGTGGATTGCTATGCAAGACTCTGGACCGATCAGACTGCGCATCGCCGGGATGGTCATTCCTCGGGTTTCCATACTGATCTTCCTGCGCATTGCCAAATTCGTCAGTCCGCTGGTCTCCATACTGATCTGCCTGAGCATTGCCGAATTGGCCGGTCCGCTGGTTTTGATACTGATCTGTGTTCAGATCACCAGATTGGCCCGTCTGTTGATCGCGAAATTGGTTTGTGCGCGGGTCTCCGAAAGGATGAGCGGAAATGCGCGGGACAATGTGGTTTTCCCGGTTCCAATAATCGCGAGTAATCAGAAAGCCACGAGAAGGGATTAGATCCGAAATCCGCATCCCATTTTTCCAGGCATAAAGACCGGGCTGAGCGACATTGCCCCGCAGCGTCACTGCGTTCTCAAACTTCGGCGAAAGCGGAAAGACCCGCAATAGATCTCCATCCCTGAGTAGGTGTCCTTGCCCCGATGTGTCCAGCGCGAATTCTTCAACCTGGCGACTGCTGTGGTTCTCAATCCGCTCCAGCACGACGCGCTCGGCGTCAGCCAGACTTGTCATTCCACCCGCACCTGTGAGAGCGGAGCCTACCGTCGTTTCGCCTTTCAGTTCGTAGATGCCCGGTACGTTGATATCGCCACTGATAGCGACCTGCGCACCAATCGAAGGAAAATAAATCACATCGCCGGGGAGCAGCCGGACATCGTGAGATTTGTCACCCTTCTGCATCAGATCGTAGATATCGAACTCCGTCAGCGTCTGGCCTCCGCGCCGTAGCTGAATATGACGCATGGTCCCAGTTGCCGATGGACCTCCGGAGGCAAATAGGGCATCAACCAGGGTACTCAAGGAACTGACCGTGTACCCCCCGGGTTGCCGTGCGCTGCCCAGAACAAATATCTGTATCGAGCGAAGCTGCCCTATAGCAACATTCAGTTGAAAGTCCTTGAAGAGAGCGCCGATGGCCGAATGCAGATACCCTTCGGCTTGTTCGTAGCGCAGGCCGGCTACGGTCAGGCTCCCAACCTTCGGCAGATATATCTGCCCGTTCCTGTCCACCGTTACGCGGGAATCAAGGTCAATCTTCCCCCAAGCCCGTATCAGCAGTTCATCCCCCGGACCCAGCACATAATCTGCTGGGACAGGAACATGCTCCACAGGTGCAAAGGTCGTAGGAACTTCATCGAACAATTGACGCCCATACACGGGAAGCGGGCGTCCAGTTGCATCCTCGACGAACTTCTCAAATTCGGACTTCTGGGTGAGAGGTCCAACAATCCTCATCGGCGTCTGTATCGGCGCCGGCACAGTCCCCACGGGGATGCCAGACCCCGGAATGGCGTTATCAAAATAGGTCTTTTCGCCAGCCTGGCGGGGCGCTTGGCTTGGAGCCTGTGTGGCGCCTGTCACAGGCCCCTGTCCCGATGTAGAACCCGGCGCTGACTGGGTGGATTCAGTCGGGGTTGTGAGCACAGATTGGCCGGCACAGAGAGTGCAGGGCAGCAGAAATAGCAACAATGCCTTTGATCTCATAAGAAGAAACTCGCCTAACTTAAATGGGTACTACAAAAGCAGAGAGATAATCCATCCTGGGAGATCTTTTCCTGCCTCGTATGGTGCGAAATGGTTCGCTTCAAACCACGGTCACCCTCTCACGCGCGTTAATTCAAAAGGGCCGGCCGCGTTCGTGTGTGCGTCACCGAGGTCTCAGCCTGCCCACTATGAACCGGAATCTTGTCTGGACCTGCGTCGTATGGCTTGATAGACAAGGCCGTCTTCAAAAGCTCGGTCCCAGGATTATAGTCGGGAACTAATTCCTTGAGCAGCAGAACAAGGTTGGCCACGTCTTGTCCTTCAACAATTGCTTGCAGGCGGAGCAAAGATGCTTTGAGTTGCATAGCATCGACATCCTGATAGCAGGCATAGCTTCTGATCTTAGCGTGCGAAGTTGGAATCACATGCTCATCCTGCAGACTCAATTCTTCGAACATCTTCTCCCCTGGACGAAGGCCGGTAAATTGAATCTCGATGTCTCGTTCAGGCTGGAGGCCCGAGAGCAGAATTAGATTCTTGGCTAGATCCGAAATCTTGACAGGCTCGCCCATCTCGAGAACGAATACCTCGCCCCCCTTGCCTATGGAAAAAGCTTGCAAGACCAACTGGGTCGCCTCAGGAATGGTCATAAAATAGCGGGTCATCTCCGGGTGAGTGACCGTTACCGGGCCGCCTGCGGCAATTTGCTCCTTGAAGATTGGAACAACACTTCCGTTGCTTCCTAGTACATTTCCGAAGCGCACCGCAACAAACTTGGTTCCACCCTCCATCTGAAGTGCGCGAATCAGCAACTCTGCTATGCGCTTGGTCGCGCCCATCATGCTTGTCGGCCGAACCGCCTTATCCGTGGAAATCATGACAAAATCGCCGACTCCGTGCTCAGCTGCTGCACGGGCGACGTTCCAGGTCCCGAAGATGTTAGTCTCGACGGCAGCAAAGACATGCCTCTCCATCAACGGAACATGCTTGTAGGCGGCTGCATGAAACAGAATCGACGGACGATGGTGTTGCATAACCCGTTTCAGAGCGCCGCGGTTGGTGATACTGCCGATCTCTGGGTAAAAAGTTATGTATGGAAAGCTCTTAGCCATCTCTCTGTCAATATGGAAAAGGGGAGTCTCCGCCTCATCGAAACCTACAATGGCAAGCGGACGGAATGGAGCGATCTGCCGGCAGATTTCCGACCCGATAGAGCCCGCGGCGCCTGTCACCATGACAACCCGCCCCTGGATGCGCTCTCGAATCCGGTCCATGTCTAGCTGCACTGGCTTTCTGCCCAGCAAATCTTCTACAGAAACCTCTCGGATCTGCTTGCCCAATTCCGTGCCCTGGATAAGTTCCCCCAAACCCGGCACCATCTTGTATTCCACCTTGGCATCGGTGGCAAGCCTCAAAATGCGCACCATTTGCGGTCCCGTCGCAGCCGGGAGCGCGATGAGCAATCTCTTTACGGCATGATTCAGTACCAATGCTCTAAGGGCATCTCCCGTTCCCAATACCTTCTCTCCATGCAGGGTCAGCCCGACTTTGCTTGAATCGTCATCGACGAAGCCTATAACATCGCACATCAAGGATTGATTCTGCTGTAGCTCCTGCAACAGCGCCAGCCCTGCGTCGCCAGCGCCGTATATGAGCGTCCTCGTCCTCTCACCCTCGACACCACTCCTGCTCCTCGCGGTCAAGATCACGCGAACTGCCAGCCGGCCTCCCAAGGCAAGCACGCAGGAAATCAGCCAATCAAGGATGTAGATAGAACGCGGAATACCCCCTGGCCTGAGCAGAAGAAATATGATTAATCCACCGAGTAGTGACCCTGCCGAAGCAGCCAAAAAAACCCGCGTTGCATCAAGAATAGAGGTATAGCGCCAACTTCCTCTATTCACCCCGCCAGCAATGAACGCTGCTAGTTTTGCAGTTGCCCAAATACCTAGAGCGATTTCCATTGGGCGGAGGTATTGGGCTGGAAATGCACCGTCAAATCGCAACTCAAATGCTAGGAACGTAGAGAAGGCAAATGCAGTCAAGTCCAGAGAATATACAATGAACATTCGCCAGACACCACGCGCCCTATTCGGTCGAGCAAGCCTTGATACTGGAGACATATTTCCCTTCCCCTTCAATGCTTCGCGAGAAAAACATCTTGCGATGAAACCACTATTGGCTCTAAGTCTTCAGCATCCACCTGGATTGCGGCATGCTGATTAATCAATTCAACTGTCAACACGAACCGCATGCTGTTGCTCTTTCTTACAAGAGTCCCTTGAAGACCTTGCATCACGCCGCCTTTAATGCGAACTTTTTCGCCGATAACAAGGTCACGGTACGGTTCGATCCGTTGCCCGCAGAAGCCTGAGCGCAGAAACTCGACCTCGGAATCCGGAATATATGCGCACTCCAGCTTATTTCCCACAATCTGCCGCACTCCCGGAGACTGCAGGACCTTCGCCCGCTCCCTGAAATTGATATGCACAAACAGATATGTTGGAAACAGCGGCAGGATGAGCTTCATCCGCTGTCGGTTCTTCCAGACCCGGACAGTTTCATAGACAGGCAGAAACGACTCAATCTCCCGCAGGTCAAGGTGCTTCACTACCGACTTTTCGTGTTGGGGAACAGTGTAAACCGCGTGCCAATTGCGATCGCGCGCAGGACCTGTGACTGCCGGGTTCAGGAAGGCTTGACCGTCGTATGTTTGAGCTGTCGCCCGTAGATTCACCTGAAGCCTCCGGGGTGACCGGCGTGCTGCAGAAGCAGCAGCCCGCAACGATCTGGTGTGCTTAAGGACGAATTGAGGAGTACTTGCCGTCTTGTTGGTTATCGATCTGCGCATGGCTCCGCCATGATGACTTAGCGAAACGCTAGGCTAAGCCCTCCACTCAGAGATCACCAAGGCAATATCCTCTTACGGGGAAAATGAACACTGCAACGAAACCATCAAGAGCTGGAAACACTCTTGTGCAAGCCGGGCAAAAACGCTATCGAGCATCTCAATTCTAGTGAGGTTCTACTTCCATAGTGGCCGCAGCCGGCGAATCGTTTCAAGCCTCACATAAAATTGGACATCTGCGCTCTGATAAGGGGACGTTTGCGCTGGCTTTCCAATCATTCGCTACGGTCTTGAGGATAAATCCCCTTCCTTCATTTGGCAAGACGCGCGCGTTTGGCAAGTTGCTTTGTCCGCATCAGGGTACACCGCACGTCTGGTCAAACGGCCATAGACCCTTGACAAGCGCAAAGTAGGGAAAGACTCGGTACTCGCTGGCAGATAAAATCGGCGTCGCCCGAGACACTATGGAGGCGCATCCAGCCTCTTCCCGCGTAGGAAATGGCCGGCTGCTTGCAGCAAACAATATGACTCAAATGATGGCATACCGGGCAACAAGCTAGCCTAGCAAGCTGCCTGCAATCAATACCGTACGAGAGAAATCCAGTTACTGTGGCGCTTCAAATTGGCGTACTGGCAGAGCCTACCCCACTGCCGCTCAACTCCAACACCGGCGAGTTACCCACCGCCCACGCGAAACCTCGGTGCCGCCGTCATCCGCGGGGGTCGGACCCCTTCAAGACCGTCTCTGTTTGCTTGCTGCGAAACTGCTCCAAATGTTGTGCAATCGTCTTGTCTTCCAACGCCAGAATCGATGCAGCAAAAAGACCCGCGTTCTTCGCACCCGCCTCCCCGATGGCAAACGTCGCCACCGGAATACCGCCGGGCATCTGCACGGTCGATAACAGCGAGTCAAGACCATTCAACGCGCTCTTCATCGGCACGCCCAGCACCGGCAGAGTTGTCTTGGCCGCCAGAAATCCAGCCAGATGAGCGGCGCCGCCCGCTCCGGCAATAATCACGCGCAATCCGCGCGCTTTTGCGCTCTCGGCGTATTGCATCGCCCTGTCTGGAGTGCGGTGCGCGGAGATAACCTCCGCTTCATTCGGTATTCCTAACTCGTCGAGCACCTTGGCCGCTGCTTCCATCGTCGGCCAATCGGACTTCGATCCCATGATGATCCCAACGTCCACTCTTTTCTTCGCCTCCGTCATCACACCCTCCAGCCTCTCAATACCTCTACGAATGCGGCCTGCTCCAGCGCCTGCACACGGTCCTTCAACATCTCCGCTGTATCGCCCGGCATCACCGGGCAACGCTTCTGCAAAACAATCGGGCCGCCATCGACTTCTTCCGTCACCTGGTGAATAGTGCACCCGGTCTCGCTTACGCCCGCGGCAAGCACCGCCTCATGCACACTCCGGTTCATCAGTCCGCCAAACGCCGGCAGCAGCGACGGATGAACATTCAGCATTCTTCCCCGCCAAGTTTCAATAAACCTGGCGGAGACGATGCGCATATAGCCGATCATTAGCACCAGCTCCGCACCAGCCTCCCGCAGCGCGTCGCTCACCTGCTGGTCATAGGCCTCGCGTTCGAATCCAGCCGGCGAGAGAAACAGAGTGCGAACTCCGTATTTTGCCGCTCGATCGAGAATCGGCGCATTCTTCTTGTCCGAGATTACCAGCACGATCTCGACATCGAGCGTGCCCGCCGCGACCGCATCCAGAATACCTTGCAGCGCCGTCCCGCGAGTTGAACCAAGAACGCCGACCTTCACACTCATTTCGCCAGGCTCGCCAATACGGCTGTTTCCAGCGGCCGCAGGTCCGGTTCAAATGCCGTTCCTGTGATCTTTTCAAATAGCTGAATGTATCGCGCCGCAAGCTCTGCGATCAAATCGTCGGGCGGGACCGGCAGCACCGCGTCCTTGTACGGATCGCAACGTTCGCGGAACCACAGCCGGAAGAACTCCTTGTCGATCATGTTGGGTTCCTGTCCAGCCGCCAGCCGTTCAGCATAGCTATCGGCCAGCCAGTAGCGGCTCGAATCCGGAGTGTGGATCTCGTCGATCAACAAAATTTCGCCATCATCGGCCACGCCAAACTCGTATTTCGTATCCACCAGGATCAACCCGCGCTCGGCTGCGAGCTTCTGCCCGAACGCGAATAGCTCAAGCGTCTTGGCTGATGCAAACTCCCATTGATCTGCTGTCAGCCAGCCCTCGGCGACGATCTCTTTCGCCGTAATCGGCCTGTCGTGCTCCTTCTCTTTCGTGGTTGGCGTAACAATGTTCTTCGCGAGGCGTTCGTTTTTCTTCATGCCTTCGGGCAGCGCGTGGCCGCAATAATTCCGCACGCCATTCTTGTACTGTGTCCAAATTGACGTATCGGTGGACCCGGTCATATACCCGCGGACGACAAACTCGATGGGCAGCACCGTGCACTTGCGCGCAATCAGAGCATTGGCGTGAGGGCTCGAAATCACATGGTTGCCGACAATGCCGCGCGTCTGCTCAAACCAATACAACGACGTGCGATTCAGCACCTGCCCCTTGAATGGAATCGCGCCTAGCAAGCGGTCAAATCCGCTCTGCCGGTCTGTCGTCACCAGCAGCAGGCGTCCATCGCTCAATTCATACGTGTCACGCACCTTGCCCGTGTACTTGGCAGTCAAGGACTTCGCCGTCAGCGAGAGATCGGTCGCCGTCAGGCAATTCGGAATCGCATCCAGTAGAATTTGCCGTTCCATCTCAGTTCACTCCTCCAAAACGCACGCCCTTTGCATTCGCTTCCACGCGCCCCAGTTCCCAGACACGCAGCGCGGGAAAGTTTGTTGTCGCCGCCGCTAATTCGCCCTGCAAACCCGGCGGCCCAATCAGCACTAATCCCACGCCCATATTGAACGTGCGATGCATTTCTAGATCGTCGATATTTCCGAGGCGTTGCATCAACGCAAAAACAGGCTGTGGCTTCCACGTCGCGCTATCGACCACCACACCCAACCCATCCGGCAAAATGCGCGGCACATTCTCCACCAGCCCGCCGCCCGTGATATGCGCCATACCCTTCACTGGAATCCCGGCGTCGAGAATGTTCCTCACCGGCGCAACGTAGTTGGTATGGGGCGCGAGCAGCGCATCCGCAATCGACTGCCCTGCAAGCTCCTCGGGTCGCGCATCGATCGCGCAACCGCCGATCTCGAAGATCAACTTGCGCGCCAGCGAGAATCCATTGGTATGCAGGCCGCTTGAGTTGATGGCGTATAGAACATCGCCCGCAACAATGTTCTCGCCCGTCAGCATGCGCTCGCGATCCACCACGCCGGTCACAAAGCCAACCACGTCCAGGTCGCCTTCCGCATACACCGCAGGCATCTCCGCGATCTCGCCGCCTATCAGCGCAATTCCCGCCTCGACACATGCGGCGCTCATTCCGCGCACCAGCGCCTCGACAATATCCGGTTCCGTCTTGTGAAAGCCGAGGTAGTCAAGAAAGGTAAGCGGCCTGGCTCCCATCACCACGATGTCGCCCGCAACAGCAGAGACCAGGTCGTGCCCCAGCTCTTCATAACGACCGGCCATCACTGTGACCTTGCTCTTGGTGCCTACACCGTCTGTGCTCTGCACCATCACCGGATCCTTCAGCCCCTTGAGCGCATCGCCCAGAGCGAAGAGCGCGCCAAAGGAGCCAAGCCCCGTGAGCACTGCCGAAGGATGTTGTTTATGCGTTTCGGCCACATGCCGCTTGATACGCCGCACCGCCTCGTTGCCGGCCTCGATGTCCACGCCCGCGGACTTGTAATCCACCTTTGAACTCACGCTCTCTCCTACCCAACCCACTTGCGTGCGTTGTCAAACATTCTCTGCCACGGACTATCGTTCAGCTCGTGCATCTTGTTGCGTACCCATGTATGCTGCACACCGAGGAAGACACGCTCTGGATGCGGCATCACAATCAGCGCGCGCCCATCCGCGCTGCTCAATCCGGCAACGCCATGCACAGACCCGCTCGGGTTCAGCGGATAATGTTCAGTGACCTTGCCATATGTATCAATGTAGCGCAACGCAATCGGCGAGTCCTGTGCGACGGTGCTCACGTGGCCCTCGCCATGCGCGACCACAATCGGAACGCGCGCGCCCGCCATGCCCTCGAAAAACAGCGACCGGGATTTCTGAATTTCCACCATGCACAGCCGCGCCTCAAACCGCGCCGACACATTGCGCCCAAAATGCGGCCAACTCGCGGCTCCCGGAATGATCTCGCGCAACTGCGCCATCATCTGGCAGCCATTGCAAACGCCCAGCGCGAAGCTGTCCGGGCGCGCAAAGAATTCCGTGAACATCTCCTTCAGGCGATCATTGAAGAGAATCGTCTTCGCCCACCCGCTTCCCGCGCCCAGCACGTCGCCATAGGAGAATCCGCCACATGCAGCCAGTCCTTTGAATTGTGCAAGGTCCGTGCGTCCTGCCAGCAGGTCGCTCATGTGTACATCGACGGTCGCAAAACCTGCGCGATCAAATGCCGCAGCCATCTCGACCTGTCCATTCACACCCTGCTCGCGCAGAATGGCAACCCTCGGCCGCGCAGCATGAACAAATGGCGCACTCACACGTTCCGCCAAATCGAACGGCACACTCACCGAAAGTCCGGGCCGCTCGGCATTTTCCAGCAGCGAGAACTCCTGCCGCGCACTCTCTGGATTATCGCGCAGCGACTGGACATGAAAGCTTGTCTCCGCCCACATCGCGTGCAGCACCGTGCGCGTGTTGCGATAGGCAATCTCGCCGCCGCCGCGAATCACAATCTCATTGCCCGGCACGCCGCGGCCTATCACCTGCGCTGCAACGCCAGCGGCGCTGAACCGCGCAAGCACCTCGGCCACATCGTTTGCCGCAACCTGCACCACCGCGCCAAGCTCTTCGCTGAATAGTTCTCCAAGCCCCGCGATTGGCAAATCAATCTCCAGGCCCATCCGCCCGGCAAACGCCATCTCCGCCAGCGTCACGAATAATCCGCCATCGCTGCGGTCGTGATAAGCCAGCAGCTTCTCTTCGTGGTTGAGCTGCTGTGTCACAGCGAAGAACGCCTTCATCACGTCAACCGCGGGTGCGTCCGGCGCGTCATCTCCAACCTGCCCGTAGACCTGCGCCAAACACGATCCGCCCAGACGCAGTTTTCCCTCGCCAAGATCGATCAGAATCAGCGACGCATCGCCTTCGCACAACTGCGGCGTCAGCGTTCGGCGCACATCGCTCACCGGCGCAAACCCTGACACGAGGAGCGACATCGGGGACACCACGACCTTCGTCGTGCCATCTTCGCCAACCCACTTCGTCTTCATCGACATCGAGTCTTTGCCCACCGGAATCGTCATTCCCAACGCCGGGCAAAACTCCACTCCCACCGCATGAACAGCGTCGAAGAGCTTCTGATCTTCCTGCCCCTCGCCTGCCGCCGCCATCCAGTTTGCCGAGAGCTTGATGTCGCCGAGGCTTCCAACTCCCTCTAAACCGATCGCTGCGCCAGCCATGTTGGTGATCACCTCGCCCACAGCCATGCGCGCCGAGCACGCCGCATCAATCACCGCCAGCGGCGTTCTCTCGCCGATGGCCATCGCCTCGCCCCACAATGATTTGTACGCGCCCAGCGTTACGGCGCAGTCAGCCACAGGAACCTGCCACGGTCCCACCATCTGGTCCTGCACCACCATCCCCGTAATGCTGCGATCTCCAATCGTAATCAGAAACGACTTTGACGCAATTGCCGGCAGCCGCAACAGCCGTTCCACGGCATCGGCAATAGTTACGCCCGCAAGATCGAGCGGCTCCGCGGCAATCTTCGCCCGCGAAAATCCACGATCCATCTTCGGCGGTTTTCCAAAGAGAACGTGCAGCGGAAGATCAATCACTTTCGCCGCTTCGGCGGATCCCGCGTGATCGCTGAGTGTAAGTTGCGGCTCCTGCTGCGCCGTTCCGACCACGGCAAATGGACACCGCTCACGCTCGCAGATGGCCTCAAACACACTAAGATTTTCCGGCGCAATCGCCAGCACGTAGCGCTCCTGCGCCTCATTGCACCACGCTTCAAGAGGACTCAGCCCAGCCTCGCCGCGCGGAATCGCATTCAAGTCAAAACGTCCGCCGCATCCGCCGTCCTTGACCAACTCCGGAAACGCATTCGACAACCCACCCGCGCCCACATCGTGAATAAACGCAATCGGATTCGCCTCGCCGCGCTGCCAGCATCGATCGATGACTTCCTGTGCACGACGCTCCATCTCCGCGTTATCGCGTTGCACTGAAGCAAAATCCAAATCTGTATTTCCGCTGCCCACGCTGCTCGAAGCCGCCCCGCCGCCAAGCCCAATCAGCATCGCCGGGCCGCCCAGCGCAACCAGCGCATAGCCGGCCTTCATTGCGCCCTTCTCTACATGTCCGGCGCGAATATTTCCCAACCCGCCCGCCAGCATGATCGGCTTGTGATATCCGAAGACCGTGGCTTCGCCGCCGGCGTTTACGCTCGATTGCTCATAGGTGCGGAAGTATCCGCCGAGCGCCGGCCTGCCGAACTCATCGTTGTACGCGGCCGCGCCGAGAGGTCCTTCGATCATGATGTCCAGCGGCGAAGCAATATGCGCAGGCCGCCCATACGCTCGCTCCCACGGCTGCGGCGCCTGCGGCAAATTCAAATTTGACACTGTAAACCCGCAAAGCCCGGCCTTCGGCTTCGCTCCGCGCCCGGTCGCGCCTTCATCGCGAATCTCGCCGCCCGATCCCGTCGCCGCGCCCGGCCATGGCGAAATCGCCGTCGGATGATTATGCGTCTCCACCTTCAACAAAATATGAATATCTTCTTCGTGATAGGTGTACGTTGCATTGCCTGGTTCAGGAAAGAACCTGCCACCGCGTCCGCCGCGAATCACTGCGGCATTGTCGCGATAAGCTGACAGAACATTTTCGCCTGACACCTCATTGGTGTTGCGAATCATCTGGAAGAGCGATCGCGGCTGCACCACCCCATCGATCGTCCAGTTCGCATTGAAGATTTTGTGCCGGCAATGTTCGCTGTTGGCCTGCGCGAACATATATAACTCGACGTCGGTAGGATTCCGCCCCAACCGCGCAAACTCCGCGACAAGATACTCGATCTCATCCGACGCAAGCGACAACCCCAGCTCGCGATCTGCCACGGCAATCGCAGCCGCTCCCAGGCCGAGCACGTCTATATGCCCGAGTTCCTTCTGCTCTCGCGGCGCAAACAGTGCCTGCAGTTCATCGGCGCTCTCGAAAAATACACTTTCAGTCATGCGATCGTGCAACGCCCCAGCGAGCGCGCGAAGATTCGTTGCGCCCTTCTTGCCGGAAGAAACGATGCGCACCACGCGCGCACGCTCAATCCGCTCAATCGCTCCAAATCCCGTATTGTGCAGAATGTCAGTCGCCTTGCTCGACCACGGGGACTGCGTACCCACGCGCGGCGCGATCCATACGCGCTGTCCCGCCGCTATCTCCACGCCGGCGCCCAGCAATTCGTTCAGCCGTTGGTGATCGATGCCGCTCTCAGCTTCTTCGCGAAGCAGCAGCAAGTACAGATACGACGCCTCGACTGTCGCCACGCCTGCGTCGATCGCACGCAGTTTGGCGGCCGTCCGCATAGCCTCGAACTCCGTCAACGCCGATGGGCCGGGCAGCACCCGCACCGCCGCGCCGTCAGATATGGGCCGTGAGATTCCTTGCGATATGGCTCGTGACATCTTCAGTGTGTTTGGCAGCGTCGTTCCGTTTTCGTTCCAGCGTGTTGAGATACTCTTCCGTGATATCTCCGGTGACATAAACTCCATCGAAGATGGCCGTATCAAAGTGCGTGAGCCCAGGTGAGACGTCGCTAATTGCCTGTTCCAAATCTTCCAGGTCCTGAAAAATCAACTCGTCGGCCCCAATTTCCTTTGCCAACTCCTGCACATTCCGTCCGCTGGCGATCAGTTCTGATCGCGCCGGCATATCAATTCCATACACATTCGGGAAGCGCACTGGCGGCGCCGCTGAGCAGACATAAACATTCTTCGCGCCCTGCTCCCACACCATCGCGATAATCTCTTTAATCGTCGTGCCGCGCACGATCGAATCATCCACCAGCAGCACGCTCTTTCCCTTGAAGACTGAAGGAATCGGGTTCAGTTTGCGGCGAATCGACTGCCTGCGCTGCGCCTGCCCTGGCATGATGAACGTCCTGCCCACATAGCGGTTTCTCACCAGCGCATCCCGATACGGAAGGTTCAACCGCGCTGCAATCTCCTGCGCCGCAATCCTGCTCGTTGAAGGAATGGGAATCACGACATCGATCGACAGGTGCGCCCACTCTCGCTTGATCTTCTCCGCAAGCTTCGTGCCCATATTGATACGACACTGATACACCGACGCGCCATCCAGCACCGAATCCGGCCGCGCCAGATAGACAAACTCGAATACACAAGGAGTTTTTTCATGAGCCTGCGGGCTCACATGCCGGTGAACCGTGCCCGCCATGTCGATGAAGATCACCTCGCCCGGAGCAAGATCGTGATCCAAATCGAACCCGCTCATCTGCAGTGCCACGCTCTCCGACGCGATCATGTACTCAGCTTCTTTACCCTGACCTCGAGTGCCAAAGACCAACGGCCGAATGCCGTACAGATCGCGAAAAGCAATCATGCCCACGCCGGCAACCATCGCAATCACTGCGTACCCGCCCTTGCATCTCCGATGAACCTCTTCCACCGATGCAAAGATGTCGATCTCCTTGGGCTTGACTGCGCCGCGACGCGCCATCGCATGAGCCAGAACGTTCAACATCACTTCGGAATCAGAACTGGTGTTCAGGTGCCGCATATCCCTTTGGAATATGTTGTCCACAATCTCCGAGACGTTCGTCAGGTTGCCGTTGTGCGCAAAGATGATCCCATAAGGCGAGTTGACATAAAAGGGCTGCGCCTCGGCCACTGACGAGCATCCCGCGGTCGGGTACCGCACATGCCCAACGCCCATATCGCCCAGTAGCCGAGCCATGTTCTCCGGATCGAAGACGTCCGTGAGCAGGCCATTTCCCTTTTCGAGGTAAAATCGGTCTTCAAAGCACGTCGCGATGCCCGCCGCATCCTGGCCGCGATGCTGAAGCATGGAAAGGCTTTCATAGATAACCGAGCTAACTGGACTATGCCCGAATACGCCGACAATACCGCACATGATTCCTCACTGGCTGGCTGGCGCCGGAGTACCTTCGAGATTCGTTAGAACTCCGCCGGAGGGAATAAAAGAAGTTGAAGCACGTCGGTGTCTTTCAGTACAGCTAGACTCCGGTCGAGCAAAAAGGGTCCGTCGGAGCCGATTTGGCACGGCTATTGTAGATAGCCACTCCCCGCGGTAATTCAGGAATAAACAATATCCTGACACCACCAGACTACTAGCTTGGCGCGAAAAGTCAAGCCCAGGGCCACGTCTCCGACAAAGCCGTAATTCACCGCAGTGCTTGTAAGTCAGCTCTCGTGCTTGCTGTTTCATCCCGCGATGAGCTCGTTGTATGCGCCGCCGAATGCTGCCGTTCGCAATCTGCATGTTGCCCTCACGGCCGAGCCCGAGCTGGCGTAGAAATCTTTGCGGTATGCTATAAATGCATAGGGGGTCTGGCGAATGTCCTCTGAGCCGTTTTACGACTCGGCAAAGTCCTATTTGGACACCCTTGAGCGCGACCTGTTCGGCCTCTTCGCCGGCATGATCCTCAATTCTGAATCCACCAAACCAATACATACGTATTCAACGCCTCCCGCGTATGCCGGAGATATCCAGAGGGCACGCGCATGAGTTACGAAGCCGGAAGCCGCGAGATAGCAGAGGCCTTGATTGCGATTGAGGGAGTAAGTTTTCGACCTACTGCGCCGATTACCTTCAAGTCAGGAATCAAGTCCCCAGTCTACTGCGACAATCGAAGGTTTCCATTTTGGCCAAAAGAGTGGGCGAAGGTGATCCACGGTTTTGAGGCTCTGATTACCGAACGGCAAATTCCAGTAGACGTCATTGGAGGCGTTGAGGCCGCGGGAATTCCGCATAGCGCCGCGCTGGGATTTTCCATGCGCCTGCCATCGGTCTTCATCCGTAAAGAGCTGAAGGAGCATGGCACCAAGAAGCGCGTCGAGGGCGGCGATGTCACGGGCAGGCGGGTTGTTCTGGTCGAGGATCTGGTGACAACCGGCAGCAGCAGTATTGCGGCGATTCAGGCTTTGCGCGCTGAGGGCGCCGTTGTCAGCGATTGCCTGGCTATCATCAGCTATAACTTCCCGGAAGCTGCCGAGTTATTTGTGAAAGCTGGCATAAGACTTCATGCGGCAACCACATTTCAGGAGGTGCTGGAGAGTGCGCTTGAGCGCAAGATGATCGATGAGGTTGGTGCGGCGGTGGTGCGCGACTGGCTCGATGAACCGCGTTCCTGGGCTAAGAAGCATGGCTTTGAATAGAGGAAAATGAGCGCCGCAATGGATAAGTTCGATCGACGGGTCGGGGCAAAAGCATCGCTGCTGCGTGTCGAGGGACGAATTGCCAATCATGATCGCGAATTTGAAGGTGCGATAGAGATTAATACATCCACTGGCTTGATTGAGCACGTGGGGCCAATGACTGGTAAAAGCGATCTTGACCTTGCTGGTCAGATAATTTTCCCGGGATTCGGCGATATTCATACTCACGCGCGAGAAGATGCTAGCCAGTTACAGGTTTATAAGGAAGACTTTGCATCGATCTCCGCAGCATCTATCCATGGCGGGGTGACACATGTTGCGGACATGCCGAACAACCCTAAGGCACCAGTGGATGATGCGAGTTATGCGGAAAAAGAGAAGCTGACGGCGAAATCTGCCGTGCATGTAACGCTATACGCGGGAATTGGGCCGGCAACAAATCCACTCACTAGAAATGTGCCCTACAAAGCATTCATGGGACCGTCAGTGGGAGATTTGTTCTTTGCCTCACAAGAACAACTTGAAAATGTCATTGCGAGGTATCGCGGCAAGAATGTCAGCTTCCACTGCGAAGACCCTGCGATTCTGCGAGAGAGCAAGAGCGCTGCAACCCATGAGCAGCGACGCCCTGCCAGTGCGGAGATTACTGCGACAGAATTTGCGCTTTACCTGATTGAGCGATACGAGCTGATCGGCAAGCTGTGTCATTATTCGACGAGGGGCGGCCTGGAAAAGATCGCCGCTGCCAAGGAGCGGGGCGTTCGCGTTACAGCCGAAGCCGCTCCACACCACCTATTCTTTGATGACACAATGCTGACAGGCGAGAATTGTAAGTGGTTGCAAACCAATCCCCCGCTGCGCGGCAGGGAAGACAGGCTGGCCCTGATCACGGCGCTGCGCGACGGGCTGGTTGAGTATCTTGCGACGGACCATGCGCCGCACACGATTGAAGAAAAGATGAATGGCATGAGCGGCATGCCTCATCTTGACACTTATGGAGCGTTTGCGACGTGGCTCATGGCGGAGCATGGATTCTCACCCGGGGATATTGCGCGAGTGTGTGCCTATAATCCCGGTTCTTTTGTGAATGAGTTTCTGCCCCAGGGCTTCGGCAAAGGATATGGAGTAATCGAACCGGGCTATGTGGGTTCACTTACAATCATCAACCCTGACGCGCCGTTCGTAGTCCGGCGCGACGAGATGAAGACAAAGTGCGGCTGGTCTCCGTTTGAAGGCTATAAGATGCCCGGCCGCGTGACCTACACCATACTGAACGGCAAAGTTTACCCAGTAAGTTAAGGGAGCTACATCTAATGGAAAAGCTCAAGCATGTTATCAGCGCGAGACAGTTTGACGATCCGGAGTTTTTGCTAGGGCTCTTTGAGTCGGCTAATCGAATGGAGCGCGATGATGTCTTTCGCGCATTGACTGGCCCGTTGCGCGGCCGGATCCTCGCTACCTTGTTTTTTGAACCGAGCACGCGAACGCGGTTTTCGTTCGAGGCCGCGATGCAGAAGCTGGGCGGCGGCGTGCTGACCGCGGAGAACGCGCGCACCAATTCGTCGGCGACCAAGGGCGAAAGCATTGGCGATACCGTTCGCGTCGTGAGCGCCTATGCCAATGTCATTGCAATCCGGCACTATGAAGAGGGAGCGGCTGAGGCGGCGTCGAAGATTTCTCCCGTGCCCATCATCAATGCAGGCGATGGCAGCGGTGAGCATCCGACCCAGGCGCTGGCTGATATATACACCATCAAGAAAGAGCTCGGCTGGTTGAACGGATTGCGTGTGGCGCTGGTTGGAGACTTGCTTTACGGAAGGACGATTCATTCACTCCTGCCGATGCTTTCTTTGTACCGTGGTTTGACGATTGACCTTATTTCACCTTCGCAGTTGCGTTTGCCGCTGCGGTACCGCGAGTATCTTGCGGAAAAAGGGATTCCGTTCCACGAGGGCGAGAAGCTCGAAGGCGTCATTGAACAGGCAGACGTTGCGTATATAACTCGCGTGCAGAGAGAGCGGTTCGCCTCACAGGAGGACTATGACGCGGTCAAGGATGTGTATGTAATCGATGCTGAGACGGCGAACCGGATGAGACCCGAAGCGATCATCATGCACGCCCTGCCGCGCGTCAACGAGATATCTCCGGATGTGGACAGTAACGCCAGAGCCGCTTACTTCCGCCAGGCGAAGAACGGATTATATATTCGCATGGCGTTGCTGAAGTATCTGCTGACCTAAAAGCCTGGGAACTGCATAAGCATCTTCATACAGTTCCCAGGCTCGGTAATTAGTGTGCGGGGCCCCTGTTACTTTGTGAAAAAATCCTTGGCCTTTTGAAGGAGAACGTCGCGGCTCACATCGGAAATGGCATTGGTGAGCGGAATGCGTTTGGGGCAGACTTCGACGCAGTTTTGCGCAAAGCCGCACTCCTGAATGCCGCCGTCGCCGGCCAAAGCGCGTAGCCGTTCTTCCATCAGTACCTTGCCGGTGGGGTGGTTGTTGAATAGCTTCACCTGCGCAATGGTCGCCGCTCCCACAAAGCCCGTCTTCTCGTTGAACTGGGGACAAACTTCCATGCAGCAGGTGCAGGAGATGCAGTTGGAGAGCGGGTAATTGACCTCTTGCTGCTGTGGATAGACACGCGGGCCGGAACCGAGATCATACGTGCCGTCGATAGGAATCCACGCCTTAACCGCCTTCAGGTTTTCAAAGAGAACCGACCGGTCCACTTGCAGGTCGCGCACCAGTGGAAACTTGCTGAGCGGCTCGACTCGAATAGGTTGTTCCAGGCTGTCCACCAGCGCCGAACAGGCCATCCGCGCCTTGCCGTTGATTCGCATTGCACAGGAGCCGCAAATCTCTTCCAAACAACAGGAATCGTAAGTGACCGGTGTGGTTGGCTGGCCGTCGGCCGTGACCGGGCTGGCTGCGATATCCATCATCGCCGTGGTGACGTTCATGCCGGGGCGCCACTCAAGCTCGAAGCGCTCCCACACAGGGGAAGCATCGGGGCTGGCCTGGCGCTTAATTTCGAATGCTACAGTCTTCGTTGCCATTGTCAGTCTCCCTTAACTCGCCGCGTCGTAACGGCGCGGGCGCGGCGTGATGAATTGCGTATCGACCTCTTCGTATTCGAAGCGCGGGCCGTCAGCCAGGCCTGTGAAGCTGGCCTTGGTAGTTTTCAGAAACTTCTCGTCGTTCCGATCAGGAAAGTCGGGCTTGTAGTGCGCGCCGCGCGACTCGTCGCGCAGAATTGCTCCCTGGACCACGACGCGAGCGAGTTCGAGCATATTTTTCAACTGGCGTGCAAAGGCGAAGCTGGTATTGGCCCACTGACTGCGGTCTGCCAGGTTCACGTTCTTATAGCGGTCCAGAAGTTCGACAATCTTCTCGTCGGCCTCTTTGAGTCCCTTGTTATAGCGAATTACTGTAGCGTGCTTGGTCATGGCATCGCCTAACTCACGCCATAACTTGAAGGGATTTTCCTGGCCCTCGTTCTTGAGCAGCTTGTTATTGAGTTCGCCCTGGCGAGTTACTTCAGCCGCATGGCCGCCGTCGCCTTCTACTGCCGGCAGGCTCTTGGCATAAGCCAGAACATTAGGCCCGGAGATAAATCCCGCGTAGATGCAACTGAGGAGCGAGTTAGCGCCCAGCCGATTGGCGCCGTGGTACTGGTACTCGCACTCGCCGACCGCAAAGATCCCGGGAACATTGGTCATCTGGTTGAAGTCCACCCACACGCCGCCCATGGTGTAATGCATGCCGGGGAAGATCTTCATAGGCTCTTCGTGCGGATCGACGCCGACGAATTTCTCGTAGATGTCCAGGATCCCGCCCAGTTTGCGATCCAGCGTGGCGCGATCGATGTGCGTCAGGTCGAGATAGACCATCGGCTGTCCATCGATGCCCATGTGATTTTCGTAAACCACTTTGTGAATGGCGCGCGTGGCGATGTCGCGCGGCACGAGGTTGCCGTACTTCGGGTACCACTCTTCAAGGAAGTAGAAGCGCTCGGCTTCGGGGATGGATTTGACGGGGCGCTTGTCGCCGGGAGTGCGAGGCACCCAGACGCGGCCGCCCTCGCCGCGCGCCGACTCCGACATCAGGCGGAGCTTGTCTTCTCCGGGGATCGTGGTCGGATGAACCTGGACCAATTCGCCGTTGGCGTAATAAACACCCTGCTGGAAAACCGCCGATTGCGCTGAGCCGGTGCAAACCACGGAGTTAGTGCTCTTGCCGAAGATGGCCCCGATGCCGCCGGTCGCGAGAATCACAGCTTCAGACGCAAAGGAGCGGAGCTCCATGGTGCGCAGGTCGAGGGCGGTAATGCCGCGAGCCACGCCTTTGGAGTCGATGACGGCGGAGAGAAACTCCCAGCCCTCGTATTTCTTTACCTTACCTTCGGACTCGTAACGGCGAACCTGCTCGTCGAGCGCATACAGCAATTGCTGCCCGGTGGTGGCGCCAGCAAAAGCAGTTCGGTTGTAAAGCGTGCCGCCAAAGCGACGGAAGTCGAGCAGACCCTCGGGTGTGCGGTTGAAGGGCACGCCCATGCGGTCCAGCAGGTCAATGATGGCCGGCGCGGCCTCGCACATCTGCTTCACCGGAGTCTGGTTGGCCAGAAAGTCGCCGCCGTAGACTGTGTCGTCGAAGTGCTTCCAGGTTGTATCGCCCTCGCCCTTCAAATTCTTGGCGGCGTTGATGCCGCCCTGTGCGCAAACCGAGTGCGAACGCTTGACGGGGACAATCGAGAACAAGTCAACCGAGCCGCCGGCCTCGGCGATCTTGATGACCGCCGAGAGTCCGGCCAGGCCTCCGCCAACCACGATGATTCTGGGTGCTGCCATGAAGTATCTTCCTTTCGGCCTTTAGCGCCGTCGCTTAAATCGAAACAAATCCGGCGCCTGCCGGATTAACAACCACTCCTGGAACAACCAGCATGGAAACGGCTGGAGCCGGGTCTTCGGGTGCGTTCTTGTATTCAGGCCCAACGAAAGCCCAAATGCTGGCCAGTCCCATGATTGCCAGCGCCAGCCCCAGGGCCACGCATACGTAGCCGAAGCGCTTGCGCGCCGTCGCGCCGGTGGTGATGCCCCATTTGGCCGCGAAGAGCCAGACGCCATAAGCGAAATGCCAGCAGATGGCAATCATGGCAACAGCATAGACGGCAATCATCCAGGGATTGGAAAGCTCCACCTGCACCTTATGGAAGGACGCGTAGGGATGCTCCGGCAGCATAACGCCCATGAACCGCTCGCGAATGACGTGTTGCAAAATGTATGCGAAGGCGATCAGGCCCGTGTAGCGCTGAGAAACATACAGCCAATTTCCCGCCCAGGGGTAGTAAACGATGTTGGACTTGCCACGCAGCCATATCCAGACGCCGTAACAGGCGTGATAGAGGATGGGCAGAAAGATGAAGACCCACTCCAGCAGCCGCACCATTGGCAGGCCGTTGAGGAATTTGACTTGCGCGCCGTAGGCGATGGGGCCTTTGAGCGCCTCGAAATTCGATAGCAGATGCTCCAGCAGAAAGGCGCCGAGAGGAATGATGCCCAGCAGCGAATGCAGCTTATGCCAGAGAAAGGATGAGCCTTCGCCTGCGCGCAGCGGCTGGGCACCGCGACGAACGGTCGGCGCGGCAGATTGTTGAGCAGTTGCCATGATAGTGTCAGCTCCTAAGGGCTCCAGGTCCAAGTGTAGGTTAAGGTTCCGGGAGGCGGCGGTTTCTGTTTGTGGAGTCGCTAAATCCCAGTCGGCTTTTAATTGATTATTGGTGACTCATCACGCTCTCGTCAAGGCGCTTCGCACCTTTTGCGTTTCGAAGAAGGGGTGCGAAAAATCACGCGCCGAACAGGGGCAGCAGCGCTACAATAGCGCGTCCTCGATGACTGAGCGTGTGCTTGGTTTCCAAGTCCAGTTCGGCCATGGTTCGGTCCAGCGCAGGCAGATAGAAGAGGGGGTCATAGCCGAATCCGCCCGTACCTCGCGGAGCTTCCAGAATCAGTCCCTCGACCGCGCCTTCGGATCCGTGCAAGGCAACTCCGTCCCTGGCAGCTACAAGAGCGCAGCGATAGCGCGCAGTCCGTTGTGCTGGCGGAACACCGGCCAGCCGCTGCAGAAGAACCAGATTGTTCCACACGTCTGTGTTGTCGTTGGCGTCGGGCGAGTCGGTCAGGCCGGAATCGGCGGCAAAGCGGGCTGAGCGCACACCGGGCGCGCCGTCGAGCGCGTCCACTTCGAGGCCTGAGTCATCCGCCAGCACCCATTCTCCAGGGGCAAAGCGGGAGTAGTAAACCGCCTTGATCGTGGCGTTTTCGGCAAAAGTCAGCCCATCCTCCTCCGGCGCGGGGATTTCCCCCAACGCGTGAAGCGGCGCAATGAGAAGCGAGTGCGCCTCGGCAGCCGCGCGGAAGTCCCGCAGCTTGCCTTGGTTGGTGGTCGCGGCATAGAGGCGAAGTGCCATGGAAAAAGTGTACCCGGCCAGCCTTGCAGATCATTACTTCACCTTCAGGCAGAATGAAAAACAGAGGTAAGACTTCACCCGGCCCGCGGCACAACACCGCGCGTTACGTCGTTTTGCCGCCGAAGAAGTGAATACCCCTACCCCCCCTATTTCCTGTGAGACTGTGAAACTGTGAAACTCTTCGCGAGCAGGTTGCCAAGCTGTAACGTACGCCGTGGTAGCCTATGCAGGATGCGACACCTAATATTTGCTTTTCTGCTGCTCACGACCACACTGGTCCCGGCGCAAACCATCACATCCCGGAACCATCGTGAGGACAAGCTTCGCTTCACGCTGATTTTGTCCCGCCATGGCGTCCGTCCACCTCTCACCGCCGCTTCGGTTCTCGGCCTTCGCTCTTCCGAAGCCTGGCCCGAATGGGAGGTTCCACTCGGTTACCTGACGCCGCACGGCGCAGCGGCGATTCGCCAGATGGGCACTTACATGCGCCTTGACCTCGCCCGCAAGGGCCTGTTCCCTGCCACTGGTTGCCCCGGCAGCGGCGAGATCTATCTCTACGCGGATACTCAGCAGCGCACGATCATGAGCACGCGCAACACCTTCGCCGCTCTGGAGCCAGGTTGCGATCAGCGGCCGGTTCATGAAGTAGCCGGGGCCCCCGCAGTTGCCGATCCGGTCTTCTCGCCGATCCCCAGCGCCTTTCCGCCGCCATCCTCGGAAGCTATCGCGGCTGACCGGCAAGCCGCATTGGGCAACGACCCGGCAGCGTTCTTTTCGCTTGCGGCAAATCCCGAGCTGAAAGAACTTGCTCATATTCTCGCGCCGGACCCCGCGCATCCCGCCGCGAAGTCTATTCTCGACGACCCCAGGCCACTTGCAGCTGGGTCTGGGCTGATTGAAAATTTTTTGTTGGAATATACCGACAGCAAACCGATGGCCGAGGTCGGCTGGGGGCGCATCGACGAACCGACTCTCCTCCGTCTTATGCCGCTTTATGTCAAGGGATTTGACTTGGCGACGCGCACTCCATTATCGGCCCGTTCGCGAGGCTCCAACCTGACTGCGCACATCCTCGACTCGCTCGAACAGGCCGCGCAAGCCCAGTCCGCCAAACCGGTTCCCGGAGCCTTCGGCCTCGCCGGTGCGCGCCTGGTTTACATCGGCGGCCACGATAGCGACCTTAGCTTCATCGGCGGCTTGTTCGGTCTGCACTGGACGGTCAGCGGCATCACCGACGACACGCCCCCGGACTCGCAGATCGTCTTCGAACTGTGGCAGAACTCGAAGTCGAAGGAATACACCGTCCGTCTCTTCTATCGCGCGCAGACCTACGATCAGTTGCGCTCCGGCCAGGCTCTCACACTTGCCAGCCCGCCCGCGAAGGTCGATCTCGCGCCTCCCGGTTGCCACGCCGGCAAGCCCTGCCCCTTTGCCGTTTTCGACCGCGCAGCGCACGCTTTGCTCGATCCGGCTTACATCAAGCCAGACTTAATGTCGACACAGATCGCGCCGGCGAATCCATAATCTCCTGGCTCCTGGACCAGGTCTGTGACCGCCTGAAGAAGAACCTTCCGTGCCCCATCCATTTCGCGTTTTTTGCGGAATGGGTGGGATAGCACTAACGCAAAAGGAACGAATTCATGCGGTCGCGAAACTAGCCGGGGTTCGATGAGGAAATGTCCTCCCAGTGCGAGTTGCTGGAATGATTGAACGCTCGACTTTAGAAGCCGGGCGCGCATTCCACCGCCATGTACGCTTCTGCTCAGTAAGCGAGAGCTACAGCGTCGGCGCGCATCTCGCTGGCTGCCGCATAGACGCGATCCTCGCCCAGCTTGCGATTTTCGATGCACTCATAGCGGCCGAAGCCTCCATCGCTCACGCCCATCGGCCATCCCAGATCGGCGAGAGCTTTGCGAGTATCTGCGGGAACGCCGGCTTCAAGGCGAAGAATGCCACGCGGTGTAACGTTTGGCTGATCTTCTCCCATTGTCTGCGAGGAGCCTTCATGGTGCCATCGCGGACTGTCGCCGGCGGCCTGCACGTCGAGCCCGTAGTCCACGCGGTTAATGATGATCTGCGATTGGCCTTGCGGTTGCATGTCACCGCCCATCACGCCGAATGCGAGCCAGGGCACGCCGTTTTTTGATGCGAAGCCGGGGATGATGGTTTGGAAGGGACGCTTTCCAGGCGCGTAGATATTGGGGTGGCCGTCTTGCAAGGAGAAAAGCTCTCCGCGATCCTGGAACATGAAGCCGAGGCCATCCGCGACCAGGCCTGAGCCCATGCCGCGAAAGTTCGATTGAATGATCGAGACCATCATGCCGTCCTTGTCGGCGGTGCAGAAGTACGTAGTGTCGCCGTGACTCGGAGCCTGGCCTGGATAAACAGGCTCCAGGATGCGGTCGATGCGGATGAGTTTCGCGCGCTGCTTCGCGTAGTCTTTCGAGTTGAGCCAGTCGATGGGAATTTTCGCAAAGTGCGGATCGGCATAGAAGCGGGCGCGATCTTCGTAGGCGAGCCGCTTGGCTTCGATTTGCACGTGGAGCGATTGTGCTGACTGGAAGCCGAACTCGCGCAGATCAAACTGCTCGATGATGTTGAGCATCTGCAACGTTGCGAGGCCCTGTGTGTTCGCGCCCATGGCGTAGACATCCACGCCACGATAGTTGCTGACGAGCGGCTCGTCCCACTCCGCACGGTGTTCGCGGAGATCGTCCGCGGACAGCCAGCCGCCGATGCGCTTGAAATAGGCGTCGATGGTTTTGGAAATCGGGCCGTCGTAAAAGGCGTCGCGTCCGCCTTCGGCGATCATGCGATAAGTGCGAGCAAGATCAGGATTGCGGCGAACATCGTATTCATTGGGCGCGATGCCACCGGGAGTATAGGTCGCCACGGCATTAGCTGTTTCTTCAACGCCCGAGCCGGGGCGGAGGAACGCCGCCATATTGCGCTTGAGATAAAATCCGATAATCTGCGGCACGGGAGCGCCAATTTCGCAGTAATGAATTGCCGGCTCAAACAGCTCTGCCCACTTGAGCTTTCCGTAGCGCTGGTGCAGCGCCCACCAGCCATCGAGCGCGCCAGGCGTGGAGACAGTGACCGCGCCAAGCTTTGGCAGGACGCCATCTTTTGCACGTGAACGAGCAGTGTCGAGCGAAAGCGATTTAGGAGAGCGGCCGGAGCTGGCCATGCCCTCCAGCTTGTTTGCCTTGGGATCCCAAACGAAGGCGAAACAGTCACCGCCGAGGCCCGAGCTGACCGGCTCGACAAAGCCGAGCAGAGCGTTGGCGGCGATGGCGGCGTCCGCAGCAGAGCCTCCGCGCTTGAGCATCTCAATGGCGGCCTGCGTGGCCAGCGGATGCGCGGTTCCAGCGGCCCCCGAGCAGCCAAGCGCTGGTGAGCGCGAGGCAAAGCTGGCTCCTGAGGGGCGGTCGCCGGCATGAACGTCAGGGCGGATAAATCGCTCGGCGCCCGGAGCCTGGAACTTTGGAAGACTGGCGGGCATAGTTTCACCCGAACCGATCTGCGTCGGACCGCCGCTTTTGCTCTGTGCGGAAACTACCGACCCCGCTGCGGCCAGTGGAATCGTCTGAAGAAACGTGCGACGACGCATGACATCCTCCTTTGAATCATCGGGGAAACTTAGCTCGGCTTAGTGCTGTACCGCATCTCTACACGAACTTCACTATAACCCGATTCGCCGAATGTGCGGTCAGGCTTGGACTACGCCTGGCCTGATTGCACTTGTAACTCGCGCTCCTATGTAAGTAGAATTCTGCGCATGATGTATACGATTCCCCGCACCATAAGGCTCTTCGCTTTCGTTTCGCTCCTGTGCCTCGCTACAGTTATGATTCAGGCGCAGGACTGGGCGAAAGCGCGTCTCGAAGCCTCGCCTCGCCACCATGAATACGTTGCCCTTAGCCACGGAAGCCGCACCCTTCAGGCCTTCGTCGTCTACCCCGAAGTGAAAGACAAAGCACCTGTCGTGATCCTCATTCACGAGATATTCGGGCTCACCGACTGGGCCAAAGAGATGGCTGATGAACTGGCCGCGCAGGGCTTCATCGTAGTCGCGCCTGACTTGCTCTCAGGCTTGGGCGCCAGTGGCGGCGGCTCGAGCGAGTTTCCCAGCCAGGACGCTGCCGTAAAAGCCGTCTCCGCTCTTGATCCGAACGCCGTGCTCGCGGACCTCGACGCCGCCGCTGATTATGCAAAGCAGATTCCGGCGGCCAATGGCGCAATCGCACCGGTTGGCTTTTGCTGGGGCGGGGGCAAGTCCTTCGCCTTCGCCGCCCACCGCAAAGACATCTCCGCCGCCTTTGTTTTCTATGGTCCCGCGCCTTCAGACGTGAGCACGATTACTGCTCCCGTCTTCGGCTTTTACGCGGTCAACGATGCGCGCATTACTGCCACAGTACCGGCCACTGTCGCAACCATGAAAGCCGCCGGCAGGAAATATGAGCCCGTAACTTATGAGGGCGCGGGCCATGGCTTCATGCGCGCAGGCGAAGACCCCGCAAATACCGTTCCCGGAAACAAGACCGCCCGCGAACAAGCCTTCTCCCGCCTCGTCACCCTCTTGAAGATGATGAATACCACTTCCACGGGCGGCAGCCGCAACGAGACTCTCAATTCCGCCACGCGGATCCAATAGGTCTGGACAATGCATGGACGCTCGCGGCCAACCCGTCTCGCAACAAGAAATTGAGCGCCTTTGGGAATCGGTCGCAAGACATACGGCCAATCCGCAGACGGGGATCTTCGGGCCAGATTCCGTCAGTTGGAAGGTCAATCGTGAATCTGCTTTGTTTCTCGGAGCAGGCCGGGCAGCGCTGCTTCAGTTGGCGCATCCCTGGGTTGCAACCGCGCTTGATCAACATTCCAATCTGCTCAACGATCCACTCGCCAGATTCCACAACACATTCCGCGTTGTATTCACGATGGTTTTCGGGACTCTCGACCAAGCGCTGGCAGCTTCCTGCCACCTTTACCACCTGCACACGCGAATCCAGGGAGAAATCCCCGAGAGCGTCGCGGCATATGCGCGGGGCTCCCGCTACGAAGCGAATGAAGTGAACGCGCTCGTCTGGGTCTTCGCCACGCTGATAGAAAGTGCGCTAAAGGCATATGAAATCGTGCTCCCCCCGCTTTCATCTTTCGAGCGGGAGACTTACTACGCCGAGAGCAGAACCTTGGCTGCGCTTTTCGGAATTCCGGCGGAGACCCTGCCTGCGGACTGGACTTCATTCGTGACCTGGATGCACGCCATGCTTGCGTCCGATGCGCTGGGAGTCAATACGCTCTCGCGAGAGATGGCGCAGAGCATTTTGCATGGCCGTGGATCGTGGGTCCCGATTCCGAACTGGTATCGCGCACTTACGGCAGCCTCAATGCCCGAGCGGTTCCGCGGCGAATTCTCACTTGTCTACGGCGAGCGGGAAGAACGCGCGGCAGCCACGGCTCGAAGCTGGCTTCCGCGAATCTACAGGCGTCTTCCGGCGTCTCTGCGATTTGTGGGGCCATACCAGGAAGCGCAGAACCGCCTGCTCGGCCTCCGCGTGAATGCGCTCACACGAGCCAGCAACCGTTTCTGGATGGGACAGTCACAGATGATGTTTGCCAAGTCTGATCGCGAATCAGAATAGTGAAGGACGGGCAGATCCGCCGAGAAGCGAGTTGTTGACATTGGCAATGGTGTGCGGCCCTTCAGGCCCGCCCCACGCAAAGGTCAGTGACAGAGCGGGCAGACCTCCCGCGCGCAGTGTAAGTCCCGCGGAGAAACTGTGAGCCAGATGACTGAAAGCAATATCGCCGCGCGCGAGCGCAACCTTGCCTTGATCAGCGGCAAGCGTGAGACCAACAGGTCCCCAAATTGAGTGCTCAAGACCTTCCCTCAGCAGCAATGCGTTGGGCGCGCGGAAACGATAGTCGTTGTAACTCGGGAGCCAGGGGGTGCCGTTGATGTCCGAGCCGCCCAGCGTCGGTTGGAAGTAGAAAGGAACCACATTTCCCGCCGAGGCAACTGACTCAACGATGCGCAACCGCAGTTCAATTGAACCTTCGCGATTGCGTTGAACGGCGGTACATTTGGTTGCGCCCAGTGAAGCGGCGCACTCATCGGGGCCATTAAAGGTCTTCGCGCCGTACGATCCTGAATTGCGATAAAGCGGGATGGTGTGATCCAGGTCCGCAGTGAAGCGCCGGAAGGAATAATGCGAATCGGACGGCGCTATGTACTCCTGAAACTGCGCAAGATAATCGAGTTGCAGATGGTCGTTGAGCAGCGTGGGTTCGATGCGTGCGCCTTCGCCCAGTTGAGCAAATGCCGGCTGTGTGGCGAGTCCAGGAGCCGTGACTTCAGTAAAAACCTGCTCGATTGAAGGACTGGACTCGTGGTGGTTTTCTTGCACACTGACAAAGCGTCCGTTGATTTCGCCGAGCAGTGAGACATTCAGCGCGTGGAACACGGGCACAATCGCGCTGGCGCCGGCGATGGTTTGTGTCATGCCAAAGACAGAAGCGTTGGCCTGAAGCGAGTCAGGCCCGAGGCCGTAGTAGAACGACTGATCAAGCGAGATGGACTGCGCATAGAGATTGAAAAGCGCATAGGGATGCACGGCGAGCTTCGCCTTGGGCGCAGAACCGGTAGACGTGGTGATTACGGTGATCTTTTCAATCGGCGTGTGAATGGCTTTGTAATAGAAACCGGCGCGCCAGGAGCCGTTTTCCGTGGCGATGGCGTCCGCGTCCCAGCTCGCTCGCCACAATTCATTGGGCGTGTAGTGGCCGACATACGCGCCACCTGCGCCGAATCCATTTTGCGGGGCGAGGCTGCCCACGGCGATATGCAGAGGATGATCGGTGAAGAGAAGCTCCGCGCATCCGGAGATGGCCTTGAGCGAGAAGTCCTCGCAGCTTTGCTTGAAGCGCGTAGCTTCTCCGCGGAAGTCAGCGTGGATTTCGCTCTCCTGTGCGCACGCAGCGCCTGCAAAAAAAGCCAGCAGCGCGATGATGATCGGTAGTCTTCGCACATATCCTCCTGACTGCCTAACTGCGCGGCTTTCGCCTGGATTTCTTTCGGCCTTGGGGATGAAGAATCCTGGTAACCGCGGCGATATAGGCTGCAGCTTCCGCTTCAGTGTGGATGTCTTCGAGCTTGACGCCAACGCGCTTTTCCTTCGGCAGCCGCGCGCTCTCGGCGTGTTGAATGTGCAGCAACTGAGCCTTGATCAGGCTGGAGATGGGCCGGTCTTTATTCATCGCCGAGGCTGGAGGGATCGGGATGCGGATGGATGTGTAATCACCGGAGAGCATGGGTTTGCTCAGACCGACAGCTTTGCGTCTGCGTTTGCTTGCTGGGTTGCTTTCAGCTTCATTCATGTGAACCCCTCCTCCGCCCTAAGAAAGCTCTGATTAAGTCGACGTTCTGAAAGGGCACGACTTTAGTCGTGCCGTAAATGCCGCAAAATCAACCTGGCCTTTAGGCCCTGAGGGAAGGTTAGCCTGACAAAACGGACTTAATCAGGGCTTCCCTGATATGGAGTGACCCGTCAATCTCTGCACATCGATGGGGTCGGTTTTGTTGTTGTCTTTGCCTTTGTTCGAGGACAGGGCCAGCAGCAGCCAGGGCAGGTTTTAGCGACGATTGATCAGTC
>Ga0255348_1000068_pt1 | contig 55995 bp, 37 predicted proteins | sample CBST25v5metaG_FD_189945 | JGI IMG/M metagenome (GOLD analysis project Ga0255348, IMG submission 189945) | Peat soil microbial communities from Stordalen Mire, Sweden - C.B.S.T-25.v5 | ecosystem: Environmental > Terrestrial > Soil > Wetlands > Peat | place: Sweden: Norrbotten County, Stordalen... | reverse complement strand
AAGGCACGCACCAAAGAGGCTCTCGACCAAGCTATTTCGGAACTACTGCCTGAGATCACACCAGAAAACGCCGTCGCATGGTTCAGACTCGGACTAGGTACATCACACTAACTGTGAAAATGCTCTAAGATCGCATTGTCCTGAAACGAGACAATCCGCGCTGCTGATAAGCCACAAACACACCCCCTATTGCGGCTTCGGCCCCATTTACAATCGCTACAACCGATGAGACTATGACAAGGATGACGACCAGGACGAGAGAAGCCGTTGCAGCCGCGCTGGCCGGTAGCAACGGCTTCTCGATCATTTCCAACGAAAAGCTGCTCCAGCTCTATGCCACGATGGTGAAGTGCCGCATGATCGCGGAGCGGGCGCGCATTCTGCTTGAACAGAACAACCTGATCAGCAACTTCGACGCCGTCGCAGGTCAAGAGGCGGTAGCGGTGGGCGTAACTCTTGACCTGCTGAAGGAAGACAGCGTCGCTTTCTCACAGAACGGCGTCGTCTTCAATTTCATCAAGGGCATTTCGCTGGAAATGATATTCGGAGCCCTGCCTTCTTACGCCGCCCAGCCAAATTTCGACGCTCAGCTCAAGCGCGCCACAGGCGTGGCTCTGGAAAACAAGAGGAAGGCGAACGGCAGGGTCACCGTCGTTTTCTGCGGCAGCGGTTCTGCCTCGCCGGAATTCTGGCATGATGCGCTCAGCCTTGCTGACGCCCGGCAATTGCCCATCCTTTTCGTCTGCCAGAACAACTTTTCAGCTGGTCCGTTGCGTCACAAGAAGCGCTCCGGCGTTGCGGAAACCGCCCTCAAGGAAGAGGCTTGCAGCTTTCCCGCTATCGCCGTGGACGGCAACGACGTGGTGGCGGTTTACCGTGTGGCCACCGAATCCATTGCACACGCTCGTAGAGGAAACGGCCCCACCCTTATCGAGTGCAAGGTCGAGAGATCGAAGTCGCACGATCCCATCCGGAAAATGGAGGCCTACCTCATGCGCAAGGGCCTGTTCGGCAAGGAAATGAAGATCGAAATCGCCGCCGGCTTCACAAGGCAGATGGACGCTGCTGCCAAAGCGGTCGAGACATCTCGCTTTCCGGGGAAGATCGAGCTGAGTTCTCATTGACTGGTTTGATGGCTCAAAAGCGCGCCACGGATTGATCCTTTGGAGCACTCTTTTTCGTTCATACAACCCGTGCAAGCGAATGATAAAGTTAGGAGTATGAATTTGAGCAAGCGTAGGCTCATGGCTGTCGTTGTTCAGTGCACGGCGTTATTGGCTGGACTTTTTCTCTTGATGCCAGCCCCCATCGCGGCCCAACAGGCCGGAGCGCCCAAAACTTCGGCGCCTGAGAATATCGGACAGCCGGGCCATGACAGCGGAAGTGCTGCATCTGCCTGCCAGCCTGCCAAACTCGGTTCGCCCTACATTCCCGTCGATAGCTGGGTCTATCCGGCGATGCTGCGGCTTTACTCGCTCGGTTATGTGGACGATGTCTTTCTCGGCATGCGTCCATGGACTCGCGCCAGCGTGAGCCGCATGGTCGAGCAGGCCGGCGCCCGCCTCGAGGAGGCGGATGGCGGACCGGCCGCCGATGAGGCACAGGGCATTTATAACGCGCTGATGCACGAATTGCGCGACGACACCCAGGGACCGTGCCTGGCGCGCCATGGCAGCTCGCGCATCGAGTCGGTCTACTCCGTGGCGCGCGGCATCAGCGGCACGCCGTTGCGCGACAGCTTCCACCTTGGCTCGACCATCGTCAACGATTACGGACGCCCCTACGAAAACGGATTCAACAACTACTCCGGCGCCAGCGGCTACGCCTCTGCAGGCCGGTTCGTACTTTATGTGCGCGGCGAGTCTCAAGTCGCCCCCTCGGCCACAGGTTATTCTCAGGCCCTGGCCCAGGCGCTCAGCACTGTGGATGAAACGACCTTTCTCAACACTGCCACCGGCCTCCCGTATCACCAAACCACTATTCCTATGGGGCCGATTGACACCACCAAAGATGGAAGGCTGATCGAAGCATTCGTCTCCGCCCATCTTATGAACCACGAAATCTCCTTCGGCAAACAGGACGACTGGCTTGGACCTGGGTTGGGCGGCAGCATGGCATACTCCAACAACGCCGAGAATATCTATTCCTTCCGCATCAACCGCAGTGAGCCGCTTTATGTTCCACTTCTCTCCCGGGTTACCGGCCCCTTCCGCTACGAGTTTCTGATCGGTTCGCTCAGGGGACACACCTATATGCCAAATCCTGCGTATGTCGCCAACCCCGAGCCCTATCTGGCGAACGTGATCAATCCCGGCGACCCCTGGGTGCATCTCGAAAAGGTCAGTTTCCGGCCGACGGAGAATCTCGAGTTCGGCTTCGAGCGCACCGCGATCTGGGGTGGGCAGGGCCATGGGCCGATCACGATTCACACCTTCCTGAAGAGCTTTTTCAGCACATCCTCTCCTTTGGACGGGAGCAAGGAGGGTCGCAACGATCCAGGAGCGCGCTTTGGCGCCTTCGACTTCTCCTACCGGCTGCCCTTCGTTCGCAAATGGCTCACGCTCTATGCCGACTCGGAGGTGCATGACGACATCTCCCCCATCGACGCTCCGCGGCGCGCCGCCTGGCGGCCCGGTCTGTATCTCTCCCATGTGCCTGGCATTCCGAAGCTGGACCTGCGCGCTGAAGCTGTCACCACCGATCCTCCCGTCGCAAGCAGCCAGGGCGGCCATTTCTTATACTGGGAGCAAATTCAGAAACAGGGCTACACCAACCAGGGACAGCTCTTCGGCGAATGGGCTGGGCGCGAAGACAAGGGTGGCCAGGGCTGGATCACCTATCACCTGAGCGGCAACGAATGGCTCCAGGTGGGCGTGCGCAATCAAAAAGCCGCCAAGGACTTTATCCCCGGCGGCACTACGCTCAACGACATCAACTTTCAGGCGGTTAAGCGCATCGGCAAGGAATTCGAGATCAACGGCAGCTTCGCCCTGGAACATTGGAAGGCTCCCATTTACCTTCCTGGCCAGCAAACCGTGACCACCACCACCTTCCAGTTCACCTGGTTTCCGGCACATAAGGTGAGCTTCTAGTTCAGTGCGCAGCTACTTCGCCCGCGGGTGAGTCCGGTCATAGACGACCTCCAACTGCGCGGTGGTCAGCTGCGTGTATCGCTGCGTGGTAGAGAGGCGCTCGTGGCCCAGCAGCTCCTGGATGGCGCGCAGGTCAGCGCCTTCTTCCAGCATGTGCGTGCCAAAGGCGTGGCGCAGGGTGTGCGGATGCACGTCGGCGGAGAGACCGCGCGAAACGGCGATGCGCTTGACAATGCGGCCGACACTGCGCGTGGTCAGCCGCGCCTCGCCACCTGGCTTGTTCAGTCCGCGCAGTTGCAAATTGAGAAGCAATGCTGGGGTGGCGAAGCCCGTGTTTTCGCCGCCGGCGGCCAGACACGCCGCGCGTTCTGAAAGATAGGCCCGAAGAGCGCTGGCCGCCGCGTCGCCCAGCGGAACATAGCGCTGTTTTTGCCCTTTACCGCGAATCAGAATCAGTTCATTGGCCCACTGGATGTCGTCCAGGTTCAACCCCGTCAACTCCGCGTTGCGGATGCCACAGCCATAAAGCAGTTCCATGATTGCCGTGTCGCGGGCCGGCCAACTGGCATCGTCCTCGCCTACTGAATCGACGACGCGATTCATCTGCTCGATGGAAGGAACGCGCGGCAAATGCCTGGGCAGCTTCGGCGTGGCCACCAGAGATGCTGCGTTCAGTTCCAAGCGCCCGGTGCGCGCCAGCCATTTGAACCAGCTGCGAATGGCCGCCAGCGCCCGCGCTACCGAGGCTTTCCCAAGACCGCGGTCATAGAGCGTACCCATGTAGGCGCGAATGTGCGTGTGTTCGATGCGCTCGACGCTCTGATCTTCTCCGTAGTGCTCTGCGACCCATGCGGCAAAGTTGTGCAGCTCACGCTGATAAGCACGAAGGGTATGCGCCGAGGCGCCGCGCTCATTGGCCAACACGCGCAAAAACTCCGCCACGAGCGAATCCAACGCGCCTGCGGGGACCGAAACGGCGGAAGCAGTCATGCCGTCTCCTTGTTCGTCTCCGCGCTCCCGATGAATGGCGCTGATTGAGTGTCGAGGCTTCGCACACTTGCGCCAGAAGAAATGCGCAAGGATGGGGCACGGAGCATTATTGGAAGGTCCGACACACTGCTCTCTGGCCGCGGCTCGCTTGGAACCAGATGCAAGCCCCTGTGCGCAGCCGGAACGGCAACCGGAAGCGCCTCTGTTTCCGTCTGCCGCCGCAAGGAGCGCGGATGGTACTTGCGAACCACGGTTTTCAATCGGCCCAGAGCCAGGTGCGTGTAAACCTGCGTAGTGGTGATGTCGGCGTGGCCCAGCAACAGTTGCACGCTGCGCAGGTCGGCGCCGTGCTCGACCATGTGGGTGGCGCAACTGTGGCGCAACTTATGAGGGCTGGCGGACGAGTCGGCCATCTTGACCACGTGCCAGACCCATTGGCGCGTCAGCGGCATCCCACGCAAGGAGAGGAATAGCCTCGTCAGGTCCTGATGCGCCACGCTGGCCTTCCTGGCCGAACTGATGCGCGCCAGATGCGGCCGGCCGTTCTGCAAATACTCTTCCAAGGCAAGAAGAGCGGTACGCCCAAGCGGCACAATCCGCTCCTTGTCGCCCTTGCCGCGCACCTGCACGCGCCCCAGATCCAACGCCAGGTCGCCTGTGGAAAGCGCCGTGACCTCCGAGACGCGCAAACCGCCCGCATAGAGCAGCTCCAGAATCGCACGGTCGCGCAAGGCAGTGGCCCGCGCCTGCGGATGCTCGGCATTGAGGCGCGCCAGCTCCAGCATCTCGACGACTTCCGGCTCGGCCATTGACTTGGGCAGCACCTTCCACGCCTTGGGCGACTCTATATTCACGGTTGGATCGTGATGAATGCGAGCGTCCAGAAGCAGCCACTTGTAAAAACCGCGCAAACAGCTCAGCTTGCGCGCCGCCGAACGCTGGTCGATGCTGTGATCGCGCAGGTTTTCGAGAAAAGCCGCCACATCCTCCTGCGTGGCCGTCAACAACACGCCCTGGCGGCCCTCGATGAACTCGGCAAAGGTTTTCAAGTCGCCGTCATAAGCCTCGCAGGTGAGGGGCCGCAACCCCTTTTCCACGCGCAGATATGCTTGATAATCCCTCAATAGCGACGAATTGCGCACATTTTCCACACATTTGATTATCAGCGTCCACGACCATCTCTGCGGCTTCCATACGCGCTGCCGAACCTCGTTCATCAAGGACTCAAATTCGGCAACAGTGCCCCATACAACCCTGAAATGCTCCAATGAATGATTGCTGGTTCCAGACAGTGCACAGCAGTCATGGCAGGCTTCGGCCCGGGCGGCGTATAAAGCTGGAATGGGGGATTTTGCAGCGGCTGAGATCGACGGATGGCTGCGCGAAGGCGGCCTGGTGGTCACGGCCAGCGACCGCGCCGCGCGTGCCCTTACTGAGGGCTTCCATCGCGCCCGCCAGGCCGAAGGGCTGACCGCCTGGCCAGCGCCCAACATTCTCGACTGGAAGAGCTTTGTCCGCCACGCTTGGGAGGAGCGAAGCACCGACGGCCGCCTGCTGCTCAATTCCGAGCAGGAAGAAGCTCTTTGGGCCGGAATCGCCGGAGAGGATCGCTCGCTGGCCACGCTGCTCGAAGGTCCGCGCCACCGCCTGGCTTCTCTTGCGATGGAGGCGCACGGTCTGCTTTGTTCCCATGCACCGCAGTTCCTTCGCGCGCCAACTCGCGCCGGTTGGCAGCAGGACGCGGCGGCTTTCAGCAGTTGGCTTGCGGCTTTCGACGAGCTCTGCCGCTCCGGCAGCCTGCTCAGCCCAAGCCGCTTGCCACTCGAATTGATGCCGCTGCTTCAGGCAGAGACGGCAGCGCGTCCGCCTCTGCTTCTCGCGGGTTTTGATCGCATTTTGCCGGTTCAGCGGGAGTTTTTCGACGCATGGGGTGAGTGGCGCGAGACGGCCAAAGCAGAGCCAGCCGCAATGGTTCAATTCCACGCCGCCGCCGACGCGCAGGCGGAGCTCGCGGCTTGCGCAATCTGGTGCGGCCGCCAGCTTGCCGCCAACCCTGGCGCCCGTCTGCTTGTCGTAACCCAGGCCGCCAGCACGCACCGGGGCGAGATCGAACGCGCCTTTCTGGCGCATACGGGGCGAGCCTTCGAGTTTTCGCTGGGCGTTCCGCTGAGCCAGGTTTCGCTGGCGCGGGCGGCGCACCTTTTGCTGCGCTGGCTCGATGGATCGCTCAATGAGCAGGAACTCGACTGGCTGCTTTCGACGGGCTTTGCGGCCGCCAATACCCAGGAGTCCGCAACGCTCACGGCCTACATGCGCGCGCTGCGCCGCTTCAGCCTCGAACGAACCCAGTGGACACTGGCGGCATTTCTTGGCCAGCGATGCGCCGCGGAGTTGCTGTCTGCTGCGTGGGTTGAACGCATTCGCGCCGCCCAGCGCCTTCTGAGCGAATTCGAGCGCCGCCCGCAAAGCCCTCTGGACTGGGCCGAGCTGACGCCGCGGCTGCTGGACGAGCTGCGCTTTGCGGCGGCCCGCCCGTTGACGAGCGCCGAACACCAGGCGCTTCACCGCTGGCAACTGGTCGTGGAGAGCTGCGGCTCGCTGGGCTTCGATGGCCGCCGCATCGGCTGGAAGGAGTTTCTGTCTGAGATGCGGCGCGCGCTGGACGAAACGCTTTTCGCTCCCGAGTCGCGCAATGCGCCGATCCAAATCGCCGGCCCGGCAGAGTCGGCCGGCCTCGCGGCCGACGCCGTCTGGTTCCTCGGCGCGGAGGAAGACGCCTGGCCCGCTAAAGGAGCGGCGCATCCGCTGCTGCCCATCGGGATTCAGCGTGAGACCGGAATGCCCCACGCCACTCCTCAGCTTGATTGGGAACTGGCTGAAGCTATCACGAACCGCCTGCTGGCTTCAGCGCCCGAAGTCCATTTCAGTTTTGCAAAGCAGAACGAGAGCGGCGAAGTTCGTCCGTCGCGGCTGATCACCGCAATTGCCGGAGAAGCGGAGGAGCTGACGCCAAAACTGACAGCGCCACCTGCGCCAAAACCGCTGACCGTAGAGTTCGAGGATTGCAGCCGGATTCCCTTCCCTCCAGGCAAGGTTGCGGGCGGAGCCAAAGTACTGACCGCGCAGTCGCAGTGTCCCTTCAAGGCCTTCGCCACGGCGCGCCTGGCCGCGCAAGACTGGGAGCCGGCCGAGGCATATCTCACGCCCGCGCAACGCGGCAACCTGCTTCACGAAGCGCTTCACGCTATCTGGGCGGGAGCGCCGGAGGGGGTTCGCTCCCATGCCGCGCTTCTCAGCCTAAAGGACCTGAAAGCATTTGTTGCCGACCACGTTCACGGCGTTTTCGCGCGAAAACTGCCTTTTCATCTGCGGGAGCGCATGCCCCGGCGCTACCTGGAGCTGGAAGAGCTGCGGCTGACCGGACTGATTTCCGAATGGCTGAACTACGAAGCGGCGCGCGTTCCGTTCGAGGTCGCTGAAACGGAGGTCAAGCGCACCGTTCAGGTTGACGACCTGACTTTTGACCTGCGGCTGGACCGCCTTGACCGCCTCAAGGACGGAACTCAACTGGTGATTGACTACAAATCCGGCGAGGTTTCGACAAGCGACTGGGATCTGCCTCGGCCTGATGACGTGCAACTGCCGCTTTATGCCGAATTCGCGCTCAAACCAGGCGAAACGCTCGGCGGTCTGGTCTTCGCCAAAGTGCGTACCGGGAAGCCGGAACTCGCCGGGTACATAGGCGATGCCGCGAACACGCTTTTCTCCGGGCTGAACGGGCGCAACGCATTAGTGAAGAATCCACTGAGCGCCGAACAGCTTCTTGACTGGCGGGAGTGCATTGAGCAGTTGGCCAGGGATTTTCTCAGCGGCAAGGCCGAGGTGGACCCGCGCGATGCGCCCAAAACCTGCGAGCGCTGTGGCTTGCAATGCCTCTGCCGCATTCAGGAACGCGCGGCGCAACTGGAATCCGAGGAAGATTCCGACAGCGTGGAGGGCGGCGATGAATGAACCACTGAAGCAATCCCCACCGCCCGATCAGCGTGAGCGAGAGCGCGCGCTCGATCCGGCCCAGTCCATTCTGGTGCAGGCCCCGGCAGGTTCCGGCAAGACCGACTTGCTTACCCGCCGCTTCCTGCGCTTGCTGGCCGAGGTCGAGGAGCCCGGTCAGGTCGTCGCCATCACCTTCACCAACGCCGCCGCCGCCGAGATGCGCCACCGGATTCTCGGCGAACTGGAGAAGGCCGCCGAGAATCCCGCGCCGCAGGCGGACGAGTTTTCGATCGACGCTCTTGCCCATCGCGCTTTGCTGCACTCGCAAGCGCTCGGATGGAAGTTGCTCGATCTGCCCGCACAGCTTCGCATCTTGACGATTGATTCATTTTGCCGCGAGCTGGCCTTGCAGCAGCCATTGCTCTCCGGCTTCGGCGGCGAACTGAACATTGACGAACAGCGCGAAGAACTTTACCGCCGCGCTGCCCGCGAGGCACTGAGGAAGATCGATCAGACCGGATCGGCGCTGGGCGCGGCCATTGAACAACTGTTGATGTGGCGCGACAACGGCTGGCAGGAAATGGAAGGCCTGCTGGTCGCGATGCTCAAGAGCCGCGACCGCTGGATGCACGGCTTTCTGCTCGAGCGCGAGCCGGATTGGGAGGCGCTTCGCGAACGGCTGGAGAGGCCGTTCACGAATGCCGCGCGCTCGGCGCTGAGCAAACTGAGCCTGCTCCTCGATCATGTGCCCGGCGCACGCGCGGAGGCGCTCGGACTGGCGCGGTTTGCCTGCGAGGAGTCCGGCGCCAACTCGCCTCTTGGATTGGCCGAGTGCGTCGAGATTCCCTCCGCGCCGTTCCAGGATGGGCTTGAATCCGCTCGCGACGCTTTTTCCGCGCTCTCCGGATTTCTGCAAACGCAGAAAGGAACGTGGCGTTCGAGCAAAGGACTGAAGACCTCGGACGGCTTCCCGTCTACCCCGCGCGGCCGCGCAGGCAAGGCCAGTTTTTCGTCGCTGATTGCCGCGCTCGCAGCCGTTCCTGGCCTGGAAACCGCGCTGGCAGCCGTCCGCGATCTGCCTTCCGCGCGTTATACCGAGGACGAATGGGAGATCGTGAAGGCATGCTTCACACTGCTGCGTCATGCCGCCGGAGAACTCAAAATTGTTTTTGCCGAAGCTGGCGCCGTGGATTTCACAGAGGTCGCGCAGATTGCCCAGCGTGTGCTCCGGGGCGATGACGGACAGCCCACCGACGCCGCCCTGGCCGTCTCTGACGGCATCTGCCACCTGCTGGTGGACGAGTTCCAAGACACCAGCCGCCGCCAGCACCAGTTGCTCGCGAGCCTCATCGCCGCGTGGCCGGAGCGCACGGGGCGCACCTGTTTCGTTGTCGGCGACCCGATGCAGTCGATCTACTTTTTCCGGGACGCTGACGCCGAACTGTTCCCGCGCGTGAAAACGCTTGGCCTCGAAATTCCGCATGATGAGCCGCTACTCTTCGACTTTGTTCCCCTGAAGGCCAACTTCCGCACAGCGCCTGGACTGGTCGAGCGGCTCAACGAGGACTTCACGAGAATCTTCGCGAATGACGACGGCAGCGGAGTTGCATTTTTCCCGGCGCAACATGCCAGGAAAGAAGCCGCCAGCGCTGGACCGGCCTTTTCGCTGCATCTCGACTTCGTTCCCCAGGCCGGACGTGGTGAATCTGCCGATTCCCAGGTTGTACGCGAGAAGGAAGCCGCCCAGAACAGGCAGATCGACGAGATCGTCGAGCTGATCCAAAGCTATCAAGGCTCACTGGAGCAGGTTTGCGCAGCACGCGAGAAAGGAGAAGAGAAGAGATTCCGCATCGCAATTCTGGGCCGCGCCAAAAAGCATCTTGCGCCTATCGCCGCAGCTCTGCGTGAGGCCGGAATTCCCTTCCGCGCCGTCGAACTGGAAACGCTCGCGGCACGCCCAGAAGTGCTGGACGCGCTCAGCCTGGCCCGTGCCCTTTTCAACCCAGAGGATCGCGTTGCCTGGCTGGGTGTGCTGCGCGCTCCCTGGTGCGGCCTTTCCCTCGAAGACCTGCATACGCTCACAGGCCTTCCGGAGTTGCTTACCCGCCCCGTGCCGGAGTTGCTTGCCGAGCGAATGCCGCTGCTCAGCGAAGCCGGCCGCACGGCCGCAGCGCGCGTGTTGCAAGCAACGGCAGAGGCCGCAAAGTTGCGCGCTGCCCGGCCAACGGCCTCTCTGGGAAGCTGGCTCGAACAGGTTTGGCTGCTACTGGGCGGCGCGGCTTGCACGGATGAAACTGCCCGGGCCAACCTCGATCTTCTCTGGAGATGCCTCGACCGGCTGCCCGACGGCGAGCCGGACTTGCTCGGCTCTGGCCTCAGAGCGGCGCTCGAAAAGCTGACTGCCCTGCCCAACCCCAAAGCCAGCAGCGAGTGCGGCGTGCAGTTGATGACCATCCACAAGGCAAAGGGACTGGAATTCGAGGTGGTAATTGTTCCGGAGCTGCAGGCTCGCAATGGAAGCGGCAAGCGCGGAATGCTCTCGTGGATGGAGCGCGGCCTCACCGAACCCGGCGAATCGGGAGAGATTACCGAGTTTCTGATTGCTCCCTTTCAGCGCAAGGGCGAGGACAAGGGAAACGCAAAGGCCTGGGTTGATCGGGTCTATCGCGAGCGCGAGTCGCAGGAGAACCGGCGCATTCTCTACGTTGCGGCCACACGCGCCCGCGAAGAGCTGCATCTGTTCGCGCGCCCTGCCTGCAAAGCGGAGGGCGATAGCTTCAGTTTGGTGGAACCCGCTGGCAGCTTGCTGGCCACGGCCTGGCCGGCGCTTGAGGAAGAGACGCGCGCGCGTTTCGAGGAGTGGAAAGAAGCCAGAGATGCGGCAAGGCCAGCCGAAGAGCGAGAGATCGAGTCCATTGCCGCATCTAGCGAAAGCAATCTGCTCGTGATGCCTTCCTCCATTTGTCCGACGCTGCTGCGCCGTCTGCCGCAGGATTACCAGCCCGCAGAAGCCGAAGCCTTCTCGCAGGCTGCCGCGGAATCAGCGGTGCTCGGAATCGGTTCCGCACCGCTTTACTCCCGTCACGAAGGCGGTCTGCTTTCCCGCGCTCTGGGCGCCGCAGTCCACTCGCTGCTTGAAGAACTGGCGCGGCTGCGCATAGACCTCGATTGGGAGACGGCCCGTTCGGCTCTTTCGCGCTTTGAGTCTCGCGTTGCAGCCCAGGTCCGCGCTGTTGGCGTAAGTCAGCTCCAGGCCGAGCACATCGCAGCCCATGCGCTTCAACTCGCTCTCGACGCCTCCCATGATTCTGTCGGCGCGTGGATTCTCTCGCCTCATGCTGGCGCGGCCAGCGAGGCCGGCTGGGCCGGAGTTGTCGCCGGAAACCTGCGCACGGTTCACATGGACCGCGTTTTTGTGGCCGGTTCCACGCCCGGCTCAGAGGGAGGAGATTGCTGGTGGATCATCGACTACAAGACCGCCCACGCCGATAACATTGACCCCGCCATGGCTCTGCCGGCGCTGCGCGCGCTCTTCGCGCCCCAGATCGAGGCCTATGCCAAGATCCTGCGCAACATGCACGGCGCAGGCGCGCGCATCTTCGCCGGCCTCTACTATCCGCGCATGTTGCTGCTTGACTGGTGGGAGCTTTAGAGCCGGCCTCGCCTCTTGACCAAGTGTCCCCAGGAATACTCTCTCGGTTCTAAATTATTTATTCAAAAGAAACCTTGCGCACAATGGCGCTTTGGGCTGTACAATTTCCACGAGGAGACCCATGGCCGAAGACATTCAACTTACGTGCAGCGATTGCGGGCAGGATTTCACCTTCACCGCTGCTGATCAGGCGTTCTTTCAGGAACGCGGCTACTCGACCCCGAAGCGTTGCAAGTCTTGCCGTCAGGCAAAGAAAAACGATCAGGGGGGCTCGGGCTTTCGTTCGGCTTCGGCACAGGGTACACCTGTGATTTGCTCCGGTTGCGGACAGCCTACAACAGTGCCTTTTGAACCGCGTGGCGACCGGCCAGTCTATTGCCGGGATTGCTACCAGGCTCGCAAGGGCAGCGGCGGCGGCGGCGGCAATTCGCGCGGCCGCGGCAGGTAGTCGTTTCAAGGGGGTCCGATGGGCTCATTGCACATCGGACCTTTACCTAGAAGCTCTTTCAATAAGGCTCTACGGCAGCAGTTGCTTTGGCTGTGCGTGCAGGTTGAGGTTTGTCTGCTTTTTCCCTGCCCATTTCCCCTTGTGCAAATATTGCTTTTTAACCCGCGCAAAGGCAGCCGCAAGTCGGATCGCCACACTTCCTCTATTTTGGCTCCGCGATGTCAGGGATTTCGACCTGCTGCGGGGAGTCTCATGATTGTCGCTTATTTGCTGCTTTCAGGCGGTCGTGTCAGGATGCCCCATCTGAGACAGACTGCGCTCGATGTGGACACAAATCCAGCCTTCTCTCTTCAAAGCTAAAGCGGGGAGAGATCATCGAATACCCTACCGGCGCCAACGACCAGCCTGCCGCATCGATCCGCAAAGCGCGAACATCGAAGGACTAAGAGCGACACACAAGCAGACGCCGGAGAGCTGGCGCAGTGTCGAGATTCACGCGATAGCCCCCGTGATCCCCCTGGAGGATTCGAGGCTGCCAAGCGCCTAACTCTCCTGTGGGAACTCTGAAACTGGCATATTGACAGATATCTCGGAATCCGGCTTCAGAACCGCAGGCTCAGGAGTCAACTTGGAAACCGCAGACTCGGCAACCGCTCCACCAGAAGGCGCATTAACTACGGGCCGGGTGAGCTTGGCTGTCTTGGCCGGCTTCGGACTCGAAGCAGGAACAGGCTTCTTTTTTGTGGAGGCGGGCTTCTTCTGAGCAGGTGACTTCGCTGAGGGCTTGGCAGCGGCAGTCTTGACCTTGACCACGCGCCTGGCAGAAGCCTTCGCCGCAGGCTTGGCAGCAGGCTTGACCACCCGCTTGCCGGAAGCCTTCACTGGAGCCTTCACCGCTGGCTTTGCCTTCCTCTTGGCGGCGGTCTTCGTCGTGGACTTGGCAGCAGGCTTGACCACCTTCTTGGCAGAAGCCTTCCCTGCGGGCTTGGCGGCTGCCTTGGTCACTCGCTTGCCCGAAGCCTTCGCTGCGGGCTTGGCGGCTGCCTTGGTCACTCGCTTGCCCGGAACCTTCGCGGCAGGCTTGGCAGCAGCCTTGGTCATTCGCTTGGCAGAAGCCTTCGCCGGGACCTTCTCAGGCGCAGCTTCCGCCTTGGGAGCTGGCTCATAGAAATGAGCTGTAGCCTGCGCTTCCATCTTCATTTCACGAAGGCTGTTCTGACTCTTTTGCAGATGCCACTGGCCATCCTCGCCCTTCACGTAGTTGGCGCCCTTGTAGGTACGCGTTTCAGGCCCGCCATGCAGGCTGGACGCGCCGGCGCTTTGCCTCCCCAGCTTTCCACCAATAAAGTCCGAACGGCCAGCAGTGTCCACCGGCATGTGCGGAATCGGCATCCCTGCCGCGAATACGGGCGCAGCGGGATCGGCATAGACGGACCTGCGCGGGAAGTTCGCCACGACGCCAGGCTGAGCCTCGCGCGCCGAAGTACCCTCGCGAGCTCCGCCATCCGCCAACCCCAACTGTGTCATGGACTGCGCCTTCTCATTGCTGGAGATCTTTGCCCAGAACTTCCGGCCAAGACCTCTAAAACTGAAACCTGTCCCCTTTTCCGGGGTTGCAGGCGCGTCAGAGACAGGCCGGGCCATTTGCCCGATCAACCGTGAAATAGGCGAATAGGCCATTCTGGCCAGAGCCGTCGAAGTCTGGCCTGGAGCAACACCTTGCGTGCGAGGTTCAATTCGGTTGATCATGATTTCGGGTTTCGGCCCTCCGCTGGCAAAGAACTGCGAGACCATTTGACTTGAGTCCTGCTGCCCCCCGCTGCCGGGCTGCATGACCAGGTAGATCGTGGTGCCATCCTGAAAAACCGCCGATCCCATCAAATCCAATCCGGGCCCGACATCAATCACGGACTTGGGACCAAGAACCCTGACCAATGACTTCGCCGGAGTCTCGACAGGCGGAGTCGCCGGAAGCTCCGCGGCGGACTCAGCGGGCGGATTCATCTGGACCTTCGCCGAGGGCTTGTGGGCAGACTTGACCGGTGGTTTGACAGGAGCCTTTGCCGAGGGCTTTTGGGGAGCATTGACCGGCGGCTTGGGGGCAACCGTTGCCTCAGTCTTCGTGGACACAGGTCTTGCCTGAACAGGTGCCTTCTCAGCTTCAGCAGGGGAAGTTTCTGGCGGCGCGGGCTGAGGTTGAGAACTGGACTGTATGCCGGCGCTGAGCGCTGCGTCATGGGAAGCCGAAGTGGATATCGTAGCCGGCCTTGCCTCAGTGACAGTGAGCGGCACTGCAGCCTGCACCGTGGTGTAGGCCGCTAAGTCCGCAGGAGTGAAACTCACAGAGAGCGCATGTGTCCCCGCCTCCAGCACCTCGCCCACGGCAGGACTGTAGAGAAAAGACCCTGGAACCAATGCCGAGGCATTGAGCTGAGAGGTGCTGAGAGCGGTTCCGTAAGAAATGGCCTCAGGCGCCGGCCATGTAATGATTGGCGTTGCCCTGGTGACCACGAGCGGCACGGTGGCCTTTGCCTTGTTGAAGTCTGTGCTGTCCGACGGAGTAAAGGTCACCGAAAGCGTCTGCAATCCGGCGGTTAACACCTCCCTCGCGGCGGGAGTGTAGACAAAAGTTCCCGGAATAGAGGCCGTGGCATTCAGCTGCGCCGCGCCAAGCGCGGTGCCATAAGCGATCGAAGCGGGCTTTGGCCATGTGATCGCTGACTCCGCCTTGGTAACCGTGAGGGGCACGATGGCATACACTGTGTCGTAATCCGTGCTGTCCGCCGGAGTAAAGGTCGCAGAAAGGGTCTGCGTTCCTGCGGTCAGCGCCTCGCCCGCGGCAGGAGTATAGACAAAGGTTCCCGGAATCGATGCCGTGGCATTCAGTTGGGCAGCGCTCAGCGGAGTTCCATAAATAACCGGAGCAGGCGCCGGCCACATGACGGCAGGCGTTGCCTTGGTGATCGTCAGCAACACTTTGGCTTCCGCCGTCCTATAGGCCGCGTCATCGGCCGGAGTAAAAACTACCGCGAGCTCATGCGTTCCCGCCGCGAGAATCTCGCCCAATGCAGGCTTATAGGCAAACGCTCCAAGTACTGATGCCAAGGCATTGAGTTGCAATGGGCTGAGCGGCGTGCCAAAGACTATCGAATCCGGCGTCGACCATGCGATGACCGGCGTCTCCCGTTCGGGGGCTTTCTCTGCGGCCTTGGCTTCAGCTTGCCGCAGGTGCCACTCGCCATCCGCGCCCTTCAAATAGGTGGCGCCTCTAAAAGTGCGAGTTTCAGGTTCCTCTTGCTGATTGGGATAGCTGCCCTCCGGCTTCGCCTCCCCTTCCGAATCCGCAAGGTCACTGCTTCCCTCCGCAGTGTCCGTCAGCATCAACGGCGCCGGGGCTTCTGCCAGAAGCACAGCACCGCTTGGTGAAGGGGCGGTGGAATTCTCTGGATTGCTCGCCATGGCTTCGGCTTGAGCTTCGCCAGGGGCATCAACTGCGTTGTCCGTGTCAGTTGCCAATCCCAACTTCGAAATTGAAGATGCCTCCCCGGAAGAGGATATTTTCGCTGTGAGATTACGGCTGATGTTCTTGAAACTGAAACCGGTCTTCTTTTCCTTTTCCTGGATAGGGGGCAAGCCACAAGCTGATCGCGCCATCTGCCGGATCACACGGGAAATGGGCGAGTCTTCAAGCGCCAGTGGAACGGCGGTATGCTGCATGCGCCGCACGGCGGCAAAATCATTGGGGATCTTCCACTGGGCCGGCCTGGTGAGCGCCTTTGCAATCTGGTCTTCAGCGACGCCCATGCTGCGTTGCTGAAACCGGTTGAGCACGATTTCCAGCTTGGGAACCCCGGTAGAAAAGTACTGCGAGATCACACGGTTTGAGTTGCGCAGTCCGGCTATGCCAGCCTGGATGACCAGGTAGATCGTAGAGCCATCCTTGAAAATACTCGTCCCCGTCAGATCGAGTCTGGACCCCATGTCGATGACCACGTTGTCGAAGTCCTGCCGCGCCACGGCAATCAATTTGTCAATGGCTTCTATGGAGGCGTCGAACTGGGGAAACTTGCCTGGAGCCGCAAGCACCGAAACACCCGAGCCGTGCTTGACCAGCAGCTTCGAGAGAAAACTCGAATCCAGCCGGCTGGCATTCTGAAGAGCGTTGATGGTCGAGTATTCGGCAGAGACTCCCAAGTTCAGCGCTGCGTCTCCCAGCGGAAGATCAAGATCGATCAGCAGCGTGTTTTCATCGGACTCCTGGGCCAGGGATACCGCGAAATTACAGGCCAGCGTGGTCACGCCGTCCCCGCCCTTGGCGCCCAGAAACGCCAACAGCCTGCCGCTCGCCTTCTTGGGCATGTGCGAGCCCGGACGGCGCGTCGAGGCTCGAATCAGAGCTTTGGCTACAGTGTCTTGTGTGAAGGGAAAGGTAAGAAACTCGCGTGCGCCCGCACGCATGCAGCGGACCAGCAGTTCCGAATCCGTCTTCACCGAATAGACCATCACCGTTGCCGTGCCGTTGACGCACATGTTCTCCACTAACTGCAAGGCATATTCGGGCTGAGCATCCAGGTCGATGATGATGACGTCGTAATGTTGCTCCAGGAACTTCGGCACATCCTCAAGGCTGGGAGGATAAAAAGAAAACTCATGGATTTCGCTGCCTTTGTATTCCGCAAGAACAATGGCGGCCGCCTTGCGTCTATCCTCGTCCGGACCGACCAGCGCAATCGACAGAGGGTCGACACCGAGGGAATCAGGGTGCTGCTCATCAACGTACAAAGAAGAGTCTGAATTCACGTAATTGCCGCCCCCCGGCCGCGTACAACTTTCCTTATCGGTTAACCGAAGATCGATAGGTCCAAACGTGAGATGGACACTATGCTACTCCAAATCCTCAACGAGCAAAAAACAAGATCGGCATTTCCTCGCAGATGTACGGCGCAAAACGCACCTTCAGCGTTCCTCTCTGGCGAAGACCAACTCCGGATCGCTACACATTCCGCACTGTTTTTTAAACATTATTGCAACTGTCCAACAATTATTGCAATAGCGTCTAACGCTTCTTTGCCGACTTGGAAACAGGCTTCGTAACCGATGATTTGGGCGACATGGCCGGCTTGGCCAACTTAGAACTCGAAACAGAAACAGGCTTCGTCTTTGCGGGCACAGCCTTCGCCGGGGCCTTGACCGCGGCCTTCGATGGGGCCTTCGACGGAGTCTTGGCGGATGGCTTCAGCGAAGACCTTTGAGCAGCCTTGGCCGGCAATTTGGCGGTATCCTTCGGCGAAACCTTCTTCGGAACCGGCTTCGCCTGCGAAGCCGGTTTCCTGGCCTTCACAGGGGCAGCCTTGGCCGGTGCGGCCTTGGAGTCTGGCTTGGCCACAGTCTTGCTCCTGGGAGCAGGCTTGGTCTCTTGTTCCTCATTGTGCCTGGGTGTTTCAGAGACAGCAGTTGGCTTGTTCTGTCCGATGTGCGCTGCCGCGGACGGCAGCTTCGCCTTGGCCACCTTGGGCTGGGCTTGCAGCTTCGGGAGACGCTTCCCAGCAGCCGATTTGGAAGCCTGTTTCGGATTCACTTCCTCCTCTTCGTCGTCTTCGGCAGTGGCGGTCTCCGATTCCTCGGAGAGATCAATGTCCAGATCGACCTTCGGAAGGTGCAGGTCCAGGTCAAGGTCATCCTCGTCTCCACCGATTTCTCCCAGATCCTCATCGTCCTCCTCGCCGTCTTCGGACTCTTCGTCCTCAAAGGACTCCTCTTTCAGCTTGGCATCAGCGCCGCGCTTGGCCCGCGACCGCTTGATGGTAACCGGGGCCAGCGGGGCTGGTGGCGAATAAGGCTCAAGGAAAGCGCGGGCTTCTTCAGGCGTAGAAAGTTTGCCATCGAGCAACTCAAGGAAAACAGACTGCACAATACTGTCATAGGCAGGCAGCTCGGCCGTGATCCGCATCTCTTGCATCAGGGCGTAAGGGATGCGCTGGCGAACTTCGGGCCAAACCTTGAGGAACAAGTTGAAGCGATCCTTCACGGCGGCATTTTTGCTGGTAAACCCAAGCCAAAGAATCGCTTCCGGGTCAAAACTCGTAAAGAGCTTGAAGCTGGCCGACGGAGTTGCATTCTCCTTGCTAAGCAGCGCCTTGGCAAATCCAGCAGCCAGAGCGTCCAGATTATTCCACTCCTCAACAAAGCCGGGGCGCAGCATCAGTTTCTTCAGAGCGAGCTGTTCCTTGTGCGCAAGTTTTGCAGTAAGCAACGCCATCTGCGCAGCCGAGATGTCAGCATGAACACCCTGAATAAACAGCTCGACTACGAGATCGTGCAGGGCCGCGAGACCCTCCTCGTCAGCCTTGGCAGAGGTCCAGGCCGGAAACAGGACCTCCATCCACCCCTCGGCCTCAAGTGCTTTCAAGACCTTCAGTCCCTCATCCTCATGGCCGATTTGCTCCAGTTCCCGCCCTCGCGCCTGAACGGAAAGGTGCTCGATCACGCCTTCCTCCTTGGCATTCAAGTAGCGGGTACGAGTCCTGGGGTCCATCTCCCATCCCAGCCGTGCGATGTAGCGCGTGGCGCGAATCAGCAGGGATGGGTCATCCAGAAAACCGTAATTGGAGACCAGCCGCAGTGTTCTGGACTCGATGTCCGCAGCGCCGTTCATGGGGTCCATCAGCAAACCGAAGGAACCCTCGTTGAGGGAGATCGCCATGGCGTTGACGGTGAAGTCGCGGTGGTGAAGATCCTCCTGGATGGAGGCGGGATGATAGACAGCCTTGCCGGGTTTGGGATATTCAACTCGATTGGTGCTAACCAAATCCACGCAAACCTTGCCTGGAAAACAGAGATAAAGGGCGTGCGCAGTTTCATCCTCTCCCCAGACGCGGCCACCGAGTTTCTCGATTGTTTTCTTTAGCTTGAGTGCATTTCCATGCACTGAAACTTCAAGATCGCGAACGGCGTGGCCGCTGGTCAGCTCACGCACCGCATCGCCAGTGAGAAACAGAATTGTGCCCGCATCGCGGGCTGCTTCGCGCAGCTTGCTCAGAGCGTTCTGCTGATCAGCTGATAGCCGGTTTTCCAGAAGGTAGATGTAGTCGGGCATCCTTTTCCTGCTTCCGCTTTCTCATCCCTCAGCCAAGTGCCTCATGCTATTGCTCTTACATCCTGACGCGGCACTGGTTGCAAACCAGTACCTTAACACAACTCGAGCCAGTTGGAAAGGTTAAAATGCACCGAAGTTGCAGCTACTTTCTCTTCCCTGTCATCCGCTGTTCCGTGCGACAATCCAAAACGATGGCTTCTCAGCGCAAACCGGTGATCGTGCGTAAGTTCAGCCGCGAATGGAACACCGGCTATGCAGGTACCAGTTTTGGCCAGGATGATACCGAACTGGAGATTCTGGACCTGACAGGCAAGGTCCTGCGCATCGGCTGGGAGCAGGTGAAGTGGGTCTGCTATGTGCGCGAATTCCCTGCCGCTTCTCACTCCAGTGACCAAGCCAACCCGGAGCGGCTCCTCCACAAGCGCTTCGCCATACGGCCACGGACACCCGGCTTGTGGCTGCGGATGACGCTGACCGACGGCGAGGAACTGGAGGGTCTGGCTGCGAACGACCGCTCCCTGATCGATGGCGCCGGGCTGCTTCTAACCCCTCCGGACAAACGGTCGAACACACAAAGAATCTACGTGCCTCGGCAGGCGATTCAGACTTTGGAAGTGGTCAGCCTGATTGGCGCGGCGGGGCGCAAGCGCGCAGAAGCTGCCGGCAGTCGAACGGAGCAGCCGGAGCTGTTTCCTAACCCAGAATAGGGCTGCGGATTGTCCCGGCCAGGCATTGAAGTTCTGCCGACCTGCTCATGGACAGAGGGGAAAATTTTGGAAAATTAATACAGAACAGGCAGGTCCAGTTCCTCCCGCTGCCACTCTGGTATGCGAAAAACGCCGAGAATCTGCGCGGAAGCCCGAACGCAGAGCTGAATGTGAGTCTTGGACAGAAAGCCCGCACCAGGATAGAGTTCTCTACCTTCGGGAAACATCGCCCGCACTGTCGCATAAAGCTGGCTTTTGGGATCAGATTCCTGCGCGGTCTCCACAATCTCGTAAAGGTAATTCATTACGGCGCAGTCCAAACGCCGGAGGATTTTATTGCCATCGCCCTCGTTGGCCGGATCTGCATTCTGAGGTAAAGGCTTTCCAACCTCTTCGGCGGTCAATTTGTACTCGTCGTATGCGAGTTTCACCGCATCAATGCCAGACTGCGTTGTCAGATCGAGACAATGGCCCAGATCGATTACAGCGCCAACCACTGAGGGAGACTTGAATTTTCGCCTGGCCTCCGTTGCCCACCGATAGGCGCGAATTACGTCATTTTCCCAGAAGTATATCCCTGTTCCGAGCCAATCATAATCTTTTCTGCTGGGTAGAAACGGCGAACCGCCCAGAAGTTTCTGGGCGGTTTCAAGCTTGCATCCATGATAAGCAAGGACTAAAGGCACGATCTCAGGTTACCGGTATCTCTCCGCCACTTCACCGTCTGATTTCAAGTAGCCAATCTTGACCAGCAACGCTTTGCGCTTTTCAGGGGTATCGAGCTTACGGCGAAGCGTCTCGGCAGCTTCCTTGAACTTCTTGAACTCTCTCGGACTCATCGAGACCTCCGAATTCCAGACATACTTATGTGCACGCACGGTTGAAACACCGCCATCACTATATTCACACTATTGGTGCAAATAATGCAAGCGATCATTCGCTCAGAATAGTAAATCCGGAATTCTACAGCCCTTCCATCAATCTGTAGAGCTATTCTCGAAGAAAAATCTATCCGCTATCAGAATCGGTGCATCTAGCAATATCTTGGTCGCTCCTATAAACCTCACTCATACTAGCAGCAGCGCCCGTTAGAATCGCAATTCTGGGCTATGCTACTACATTCATACATGGTTCCTGTCAAATTTCTCTGCTTTTTCCTGCGCCCCAAGGTACATCGGTCAATCTCCTCCACGCGGCTCAATCTTCAGAGATTTCAAAGTCGACTCCAAACAACTACAAATCCGCGCTCCATTTTGCAGACCAAGAAACTTGTCCGTCTCTTCCGCTACAATTCCATCCATGAAGCTAGGCGAATTGGCAATCCGATTGGGCGCGGAGCTGCGCGGAGACGCGGAACTGGAAGTGACTGGTGTAAAAGGGCTTGAGGAGGCCGGACCGACGGACGTGACCTTCGTGGCCAATCCCAAGTACGCGGGCCTGGCCAGGAAGACCAAGGCCGCCGCCGTGCTGGTCGGGCCGGATTTCCCGGAGGTTGAAGCTGCGACGCTGCGCCTGGAGAATCCTTATCTGGGATTTTCGCGGACGCTGGGAATGTTCTACCAGCCGCCGGCATACGCTGCGGGCATTCATCCGACGGCGGTCATTGATCCGACGGCCGAAATCGGCGAGGGAGCGCACATTGGGGCTTATGTTGTGATTGGCCCGCAGGTTAAGATAGGCGACCATGCCACGCTGCTGCCCCATGTTGTGCTTTACCCCGGTGTTCAGGCTGGGAGCTACTTTTTTGCTCACGCTCATGCGGTGGTGCGCGAATTCTGCATTCTGGGCGACCATGTGACGCTGGAGAATGGCGCCATTATCGGCGCGGACGGTTTTGGATTCGCCAAGGACGAAGCCGGCCGCTGGGAGAAGATTCCGCAGTCGGGGCCGACGCGGCTGGGCAACCGGGTGGACGTGCAGGCCAACGCGTGCATCGACCGGGCGACAGTGGGTGAAACCCGCATCGGCGACGGCAGCAAGGTGGACAATCTCGTCCAGGTGGGACACGCATCGCATGTGGGCGAGAACACTATGATCTGCGCGCAGGTGGGGCTGGCTGGCTCGTCCGAGGTGGGCAGCAACGTCATCCTGGCCGGGCAGGCCGGAGTGGCCGGACATTGCACGCTGGGCGACGGGGTGATTCTGACCGCGCAGACCGGCGTCTCACATGACATTCCGGCGGGCAAGATGGTCTCCGGCTCGCCAGGCTTCGACAACCGCGTCTGGCTGCGGGCAGTGACGGTTTTCCAGAGGCTGCCAGAGTTGCTGAAACGGCTGGACCGGGTGGAAAAGAAGCTGGCAGCTCAGGAGCGCACGGAAACCGCAGCGGACGGGAATGGAAGCCGGAAGTGAAGTGCTGGAAGAAGCGTCGCTGAGGAAGACGGCTTTTATGCTCTGTTCCTTGTCCAAATCTCACCGATAAAAGGTGAGAGGGCGAAGATGCGCGGGAGCGCTTCATCCATCCACAGTCGGCGCAAGGCTCCGTGGCTGCGAAAGCACGGGGATGGTGTGCGTCTGGCGACCTGTTTCCTCTCCATCGCTCTGGCAGCGGAATTCCTGAGCCCCGTCTCCGATGCCAATCTGATCTGGCTTGCGAATGGAGTCCTGCTTTCCTTCGTGCTTTTGGCCTCTCGCTGCCGCTGGCCCGCCTACGTGGCCACCGGATTTGCCGCCTTGATCGCGGGAAGCTGGTGCGCGATTCGCGGCCTGGGAGCGTTCGTACATCTGCCTTCCCACACGCCGGCCGAGCCCTCCATCGGGCTGCAGGTCTTCCTCGGTTTGGGAGTCCTCCTGCTCTACAGCGTTTCAGCAGTAATAAAACGGAAGCAGGACAGCATACGCCAACTAGAGCAAATCGCGTTGCTGCACGCCCTGATCAGCGAAAACTCCCGCGATGCAATCATTCTCACCGACCTCAGTGGCCAGCGCACATACAGCTCTTCCGCAGCGGAAGGCCTCGGATGGAAACCCGAAGACCTGCTCACCGAAGGCGGTCTTGAAATGGTCCATCCCGAGGATCGGCCAAGTGCGCAGGCGATTGTCAGCGAGCTGAAATCCGGCCGCGAGGAAGCCATGATTGAGTGCCGCATCCGGAAAAGCACCGGAGAGTATGTCTGGGTGGAGGCCAGCCTCCGGGTGGTACACGATATGGAAACCGGCATTCCGTCCGGGTTTCTGAACATCGTCCGGGATGTCTCCCAGCGCAAACTGGCCGAACAGAGGCTTCAGGAGGCCTACAACGCCGTCGAGGCCATGGCCGTGACGGATGAGCTGACGGGATTGTCGAATCGCCGCCGATTTGACCAGTACCTAGCCAACGAATGGCGTCGCAGCATGCGCGACCATCAACCGCTTTCATTGCTCATGCTGGATGTGGACAAGTTCAAGGCGTACAACGACACGTATGGCCACCAGCGGGGAGACAGTTGCCTGAAACAGGTTGCGGAGGCGTGCATGGATGTGGTCTCACGGCCAGGAGACCTGGTGGCCCGCTTCGGCGGTGAGGAGTTTGTCGTTGTCCTGCCAAATACGGAAGACGAGGGAGCACTGAGTGTCGCCGAGGATATATGCGCTGCTCTGCGCAGCCGCAGGTTGCCGCACAGCGGCAATACCTCTGGAATCGTCACCATCTCAGCCGGCTGCGCCACGCTGGTTCCCAGATTCGGAAAACACGCCGCGGAACTGATCGAGATGGCGGATAAGGCGCTTTACAGAGCCAAGCACAACGGGCGGAATCGCGTGTGCACCGGCAATTTCATCGATAAACGCAGTGAAGAGACACCGATCTTTGCATTGCCGGAGGTTGCCGCCGGCAAGACGGCCTGAGCGGCTTCGCTCCCAAGAGAAAGCGGGCCAACGGCGGGCTGTTCCGTGAAGGAAACAGCCCGCAATTGGCCCGTCTCATGAAACGAATACGATGCGGCTCCAGGTTTCTGACAAGATAAAGAAGTTCCATCGAGCTCGCGTATCCCCGGTCTCAAAATCGAGACCGGGGGCACCCAATGGTGGTACAACCTCAAACTGTCAGGAACCTAGTGCACCATGCTCCGGAAGAGCGGGGATTGCAGCAGGCTGGTAAACTGCGCATCCGTGGTGGCGAAGTGGACCGACATGCGCCCAGCATCGGACGCAATGGAGGTAGCGCTCAACGCCTGTTTCTCGGACTCAGTGCCGCTCATCTTGCGAACCGTCAGCCCGGCAGACAAAAGCGAAGATAGGGTGGCTGACGCAAAGCTGTCGCCGGTGGAGATGGTGAGGTTGAACTTGACGCCATGCTGGAAGTCCATCGAGTACCAGGAGGCCAGCAGATGCTTGCGCACAGTCTCGTAGTCTGCGACCGAACCGGCTTCGCCCAGTACCTGACGCATCATGGTCTGGGTGCCTTTCTGGTCAAGGATGCTCCAAAGGGGCTCGGTGTCCACGGTCTTCATGGCGTCCATCATGGTGGCGTTGTTGAGCAGGTTGGACCCCACGCCATCGCGGGCATCGAGAGCCTTCGCGACCGCATCAGAGTCCCCGAAAACCATCGTGGAGGGGTCAACAAAGCAAACCACCATCTCCGTTTTGGGCAGCGGATAGACCTTGTTGGTGCGCACCAGGGTAGCTTTCAACTTCTGCTTACGGAAGTTGGCAAGAATGTCCTGCACGGAGAACTGGCCCTGAGCAATGCCGACCGTATCGAGCCTGTCCTCGCCGCTCTTGATGCGGAAAAGGGCAAAGGCCAACTGCTCCACATCGTGGTTCTCGTTCAGGCCGGACTTACGCAGCGCATCTTCGAAGCGCTTGAGCTCGGGCAGCATGATACGGTCTTTCAGCTCCGTGGCCGAAGTCGAGTTCTCCATCGCGCGGTAGTCGATGGCCACCAACTGCTGCACGTCGTGCGGAACGGCGGTGCGGGCATCGGTGGACAGTTGCGCCGCCGGCGCGGAAGCGGCCGCGGCAAACAATAGAGCCGGAATTGAAACGCTCAAAAACAACTTAGACAAATTCATCCTCCACAGCTGCGGCAGTTGTTGAATCCATGGGTAAAAGCCGATTTCAAATCCATGCCTCTTTCCCGTATGCGATAGCAAAAAACGCCGATTCTGTTTCATCTCTATTTTACCCTTTGGGAATGAGAATGATGCCCATTTTTCAAGCCAGCAGCGCTCATGCCTCCGCCGGCCAGGCCAAAGGAGCCGCAAGACGGCGCTCCAGAATCTTGGTTTGCGCATCGAACCCAATTAACTGACGCATCCACTCGCTATCCCGCTCACAGGCAGCCTCGGGAAGCAGGCCGACGATCTCTCCCTCGACAGGTACGGCTTTGTGGCGCAAGGCCAGAACCGAAGCGGCACGAAAGACCTGAGAAAGGGGCGTGGCCTCGAAATCCGTGATGTTCATGGTCAGTTGCGTGCGACCGTGGGCAAGAGCTCCCAGGGCCTTGACGCCTTTGAGGCCGCCGGAAGCAGCGCGAATCTCACGGGCAACAGCTCGTATCATCGCAACATCAGTGGAATCAAAATAGATATTGTAGGCCACCAGGAACTTGCGCGCGCCGACAGCGCTTGCGCCCGCGGTGGGATGCAGGCCGGGACCGCCGATGTCGGGACGGCGCGACGAGTCTTTCACGGCCGCCTCGCGCAGCTCCTCGAACTGGCCGCGGCGAACATCTTCCAGATTCGCCCTGTCCGGACGGGCAGCAGCCGCTTCGTAAAAATAGACCGGCACGTTAAAGCGACGCCAGATTTCCATGCCAGCCTTCCGGGCGAGCAGTACGCACTGCTCCAGCTTGATGCCGGAAATGGGTACAAACGGAATCACGTCGGTCGCGCCGATGCGAGGATGAGCTCCCCTCTGGCGGGTCAGATCGATAAGCTCAGCAGCCTTGCCCGCTCCGCGGATCGCGGACTCGACCACCGCCGCTGGATCACCGGCGATGGTCACTACCGAACGGTTGTGGGCTGCATCCATGGACCAGTCGAGAAGACTCACGCCTTCTACGCGCATCGCGGCCACGATGGCCTCGACCCGCCGGGAATCCGTGCCCTCTGAAAAGTTCGGAACGCACTCGACAAGCGGTCCGCTTATCGTCTCTATCACTCAATTACCTCCAGACGGTGTAGCCCACCTGTACCTGGATACTGGCATTGACGCCTGGGTTGCGGTCGCCCAGCGAGGCAGAGGAGATGTGAACGCCATTCACGCCCAGGTCGATTGAACGCTTGGGGCGAGTGAAGTAGTGAACGCCGAAGCCGCCCTGCGGCTCAAAATTCCACACGCAGGTGCCGCCATTGATGGTGGGCGAACTCAGAAAATTCGGCGGAAACTTGTGGGTGGTATAGACAAGTCCGCCCGCGCCCTGAAACCACGGCTGAATGCGGCGGTTGCTGGTAAGAAAATTCCAGCGCAAGATGACCGGAGTCAGGCTGACGCCGTAGAAAGTTCCCCCGCCGTACTGCAAAGTGCAACTGAAAGGAGCGCCATTCTGATCGGTACAGGTAGCGGCCTGCACGTGAGGGCCCGGAGTGTAGGCCTGCCAGAGGGGCATGATGTTGCCGCCGAACTCGAACTGACCGGAGAAAATGCCGGCATGAACGACCGGACTCAGAGGCTTGCCCAGCTGGACGCCGCCGGAGAGAAACTTGAAGTCCGAGCGGTTGCCGACACCCGTTCCCCAGTTGATAAACGGGCCGTACTCCCAGCTCCTGTTCTGCCGGACCTGAGCCACGGGATTCACCTTTCCCGCATCAGAGGCAGTTGTGGCGGCGTCTGGAGTTTCCGCGGCGGCAATCAAGGGCCACGCCATCAAAACAAAGGCTGCAAAACGTGCGATACGCGTCAAAGTGCTTCCCTTTCCCTTGGAGAATTTCCTCGTCTCCACAAAAAAGCCGCCACAACCGGGCGGCCTTTCGTGCGCCTCCTGGTATTTGCCTAGCCGGCCGCCGCTTCCATCTGGTCGGAGTCCATATCAAAGTTCGAATAGACGTTCTGGGCGTCGTCGCAGTCTTCCAGAACCTCGAGCAAGCGGATCATCTGATTGGCCGGCGCGCCTTCGAGCCTGGTATAAGTGTCGGCAACCATGGTGATTTCGCTCATGACCGTGGGGATTCCAGCAGCTTTGATGGCCGCGGCAACGGTCTCGTAGTTAGCAGGCTCGCTAATAATCTCCCAGGTGTCGCCCTCGTCGTTCAGGTCTTCGCCGCCATGTTCGAGCACAATATCCATCAATTGCTCTTCAGTGGCAGCAGATTTCTCCACCGCGATGAGGCCCTTCTTGTGGAACATGAACCGGACTGACCCGGACTCGCCCAGATTTCCGCCGTGCTTGGCGAAGGCGTGCCGGATCTCGCTCACCGCGCGGTTGCGGTTGTCGGTGAGAACGTCCACGATGATGGCGACTCCGCCGGGACCGTAGCCCTCGAAGCTGATCTCCTCATAGTTGACGCCGGCCAGCTCGCCGGTGCCGCGCTGGATGGCGCGCTTGATGTTCTCCTGCGGCATGTTTTCCGCTTTGGCGGCCAGAATCGCAGTGCGCAATCGGGCGTTGCCGTCAGGGTCGCCGCCACCCTTGGCGGCAACAGTAATTTCCTTGATCAGATTCGTGAATATCTTGCCGCGCTTGGCGTCCAGCGCGCCCTTCTTGTGCTTGATTGTGGCCCATTTTGAATGGCCGGACATAAGTACCTCAGTAGTAGTGAAAAATGGTGGCGCGGGCACGCGCCTGACGTTGTGAGTATATCATTCACACCGCCCGGCAAAATGCCGCATTTTCCAGAGGATAGCTTAGGAGAATATTCTCATCGAGAACCGTCAATCGGCTCCCGTGAGGTGTTGCGTGCAAAGGACAGGACGTTTTCTGCTGGTTGTATTCGCAGGGTTGTTTTTAGTCTCAATGTCTCCGGCGATTTCAGCCGCCGAATCCCATCAGAACCTTGGATTTGTCCGGCTGGATCATGTCACCGGCTCCAGGGCAATCTCGAACGGGATTGAGATACGGTCAGGCACGGCTCTGATGCGGATTACGGCCCTGCGCGACGATGTGCTGCGGGTGCGCGCGGGCGCGGAGGGCCAATTGCCGGAAGACGCCTCCTGGGCCGTACTGGCATCAGCCCGGACAGCGGCTGTCGCCGTCACGCCGGAAGAGAGCGCCACGACGGTAGGCTTCCGGACCGCCAAACTGCGCGTCAGCATTCGCAGGGACCCGCTGGAAATGACCGTCACCGACCTTGACGGGCACATCATCAGCGAGGACAAGCCCGGCCGGCCTGTCGAGTTTCACGGCGCGGCATTCCGGATTTATCACAAGTCACCCGCCGACGAACATTACTTCGGCTTGGGCGACAAGCCCGGCCCGCTCGACCGGCGCAACCAGGCCTTCGCCGACTGGAATACAGACTCCTACCGCTGGCAGGAGTCCACCGACCCGATCTACAAGTCGATTCCCTACTTCATCACCCTCCGCAAAGGAATCGCGGCGGGCATTTTCCTGGACAACACATGGCGGTCGAGCTTCGACTTCAACAAGGAATACAGGGACGGCTACTCGTTTGGCTCCGAGAATGGGCCGCTGGATTACTACATCCTTTATGGGCCAGAACCGAAGCGCGTGGTGGAAGCCTGGGCCTGGCTGGCCGGGACCACGCCGATGCCTCCGCTCTGGTCCCTGGGCTATCAGCAGTCGCGCTACAGCTATTCGCCGGAGTCCGAGGTGCGTCGCGTCGCCAGCCGGCTGCGCAGCGAACGGATTCCAGCCGACGTGATCTGGCTGGACATCGACTACCAGTTCAAGAACCGGCCCTTCACTGTGGACCCGGAGCGCTTCCCCCACTTCGACCAACTGATCCAGGACTTGAAGGCCGAGCATCTGCACACAGTGGTGATTACCGACCTGCATGTGGCCTACCTGCCCAATGGTGGCTACAAGCCCTACGACGAGGGCGCGGCCGGGGATCACTTCGTGAAGAACCCGGACGGCTCGACTTATGTGGGCGAGGTGTGGCCCGGCCCAGCCGTCTTTCCCGAGTTCACGCAAGAGGCTTCGAGGGTATGGTGGGGCAAGCTCTACGCGGATTTCGTGGGTAAAGGCATTGCCGGCTTCTGGAACGATATGAACGAGCCCTCCATCTTCCACGTGGACTCGAAAACCATGCCAGACGAGACGCGGCACCGCATCGACGAACCGGGTTTTGCGCCCCGCGTGGCCAGCCATCTGGAAATACACAACATCTTCGGCATGGAGAACAGCCGGGCAACCTTCGAGGGGGTGAAGAAGCTCGCTCCCGACACGCGGCCGTTTGTAATGACGCGTGCCAGCTTCGCCGGCGGACACCGCTATGCGGCCACCTGGACGGGAGACAATTCGAGCACCTGGAACCACCTGCGTGAGACGACCCCGCAACTGATCAACCTGGGGCTGAGCGGCTTCGGTCTGAGCGGCGCCGACGTGGGCGGCTTTGCCGGCTCGCCGCAGCCGGAGCTGCTGACCCGCTGGCTGGAGACGGCTGCTTTCCACCCCATCGACCGCGACCACACGTGCGCAGGCACAAACCCGCAAGAGCCCTGGGAGAACGGAACGGCGGATGACCTCGCGCTGCGGCGCAGGTACATCGAAGAGCGCTACCGGCTGATGCCTTACCTCTACACCACCGCCGAAGAGATGAGCCGGACAGGACTGCCGATGATGCGGCCGCTCTTTCTGGAGTTCCCCTCAAGCACAGTGGAAGGCCAGCCAATCGATTTGGCCAATGGCAACAGCTTCCTGTTCGGGCCAGACCTGCTGGTGGCCGAGAGTCCCTATCCAGATGAAGTGGGAGACTACACGGTGGAGCTGCCGCCGGTAGGCTGGTACGACTACTGGACCGGCGGGCGGGCGGATGGAATCGAAGGCGCCAAGGACATTACCCTCACGGAGAAGGCTGGAATCGGGGTAACGATTCACCCGAGCCTGAAGACGCTGCCGGTCTTTGTCCGCGCGGGAGCCATCGTGCCCGAGCAGCCGCTGGTCCAGAGCACGGAGGAGACGCCGCAGGGGCCGTTGACGCTGCGAGTCTATCCGCCAACCACGGCGAACGAGGATTGCCGCGGCAGCCTCTACCTGGACGACGGCGTCAGCTACGGCTTTCAAAAGGGCGAGTTCCTGCGGGTTGGTTTTACATGCCGGCAAACGGCCGAAGGGCTGAGCGTGACCGTGGCTCCGCGCGTGGGCAGCTTCGCCGCATGGTGGAAGCAGCTTTCCATCGAGGTCTATGGAGCCGGGAAACCGGCGGCAGGCGTCAGCGCCACGGCTCAGGGCAGCGCCATCCCCGTGACCACAGGCTTTGACGCAGAGCGCCACCGGATTACGGCAGTGGTTCCGGACGATGGCAAGGGGCTGGAAGTGAAGCTCGCCTATTGAGGCCACATTTCCGGCCAGTTTGACGTTGTTTTCGGCTTCGAAAACGAACTACCACCGGCGTTGCTGCGCGACGGATGAAGTTGACGGGGGGAAATTTCCTGCCATCGGGAAAGAACTGATACCCTAGAGACATGAAATTCGGGGTTCTCGTATTTCCCGGCTCCAACTGCGACCACGATGCGTTTGACGTGATTGCCGATGTGGCTCATGAGCCTGTCACCTTTCTCTGGCACGATTCCGAGGATTTGGGCGGAGTGGATGCGGTCGTGGTTCCAGGCGGTTTTGCCTACGGCGATTACCTGCGCACCGGGGCCATTGCGCGCTTCTCGCCCGTGATGCAGGCGGTCAAGCGCTTTGCCGCCGGCGGCGGCCTGGTGCTGGGCATCTGCAACGGCTTCCAGATCCTCACGGAAGCCGGTTTGCTGCCTGGCGCGCTCATGCGCAATGCCGGACTGAAGTTCATCTGCAAGCCCGTGTTTGTCCGCACGGAAACAACCAGCAGCCCCTTCACCAGCGGACTCGTCAAGAGCGAAGTCCTGCAGATTCCCATTGCCCACATGGAGGGCAACTACTTCTGTACGCCGGAAGAGTTGCGGCGTCTGGAAGCCGAGGACCGAATCGCTTTCCGCTATGCCACGCCAGATGGGGAGATTACCCCGGAAGCCAATCCGAATGGATCTTTGAGCAATATCGCGGGCATTTTGAACGAAAAGAGGAACGTTCTGGGAATGATGCCCCATCCGGAACGGTCCAGCGAGTTGCTTCTTGGGTCAGCCGACGGATGGAAGGTTTTCGCGTCTATGATCGAGGCTCTGGCAACTCACTAAGGTTTCCTCCTTGAGACTGGGCCCTGGCACGGAATGATTGACATCCATCATCATCTGATCTTCGGAGTCGACGACGGATCGCCCGACCTGGAAACCTCTATCGAGATGGCGCAGGAAGCAGCGACCGAAGGCGTGACCCGCATCGTTTGCACCCCGCACGCCAGCGAGCGCTATCCCTATCAGGCGCAACTCATCGAAGAGCGTTTTGCCGAGTTGCGCGAACAGCTCAAGGGCGAGATGGAACTGAGCCTCGGGTGCGACTTCCACACGACCGCGGAAAACATCTTTGAGGCCATAGCCAACCCGCCGCGCTACTCAATCGACGGCAAGGGCTACCTGCTGATTGAATTCGCCAATATGTCGATTCCCCCGCAAATGGGTGATGCCCTGCTGAGGCTGCAATCGGCGGGTTACACCCTGATCATTACCCATCCGGAGCGGAATCCGGCGCTGCTGGCCCGGCCTGACATGCTGGCTGAATGGATGCGCACAGGGTGCCTGGTTCAGGTGACCGCCAGTTCGCTCTACGGACGTTTCGGCAAGATGGCAGAGGCTTTTTCCAACGAGCTATTAGAGCGCAACTGGATTCACTTTCTGGCCACCGACGCGCACAACATGGAGGGACGGCCGCCGCATCTGAAAAAGGCTTACGACTATGTGGCCCAGCGAGCCGGCGAGGAGACGGCGCGGCGGCTGTGCATGGCCAATCCGCAGACCGCCGTGGAAGGAGCGCCGTGGCCGGCGCAGCCCGAGCCCGTGGGGCTTTGGGATGAGGCGCCGCTGAAGTTTCATGCGAAGAAGTTTGCCGCCCCACGCAGAAGCAGAAAGGCCTCCGGCGGCGGAGCTTCCATGGCCGGCATTACAGGCTTTTTCAGGCGCCTGTTCTCGCGATAAAAACGCCATCAAGAAGTGCTGAACCAACCCCTACAGACCCAACCCGCCATCGACGGCCAGAACCTGACCGGTGACAAAGTGCGGCCCAGAGGCAAAGAAGAGAACGGCCTGGGCTACGTCTTCCACGCTGCCATTGCGACGCATTGGGGTCCTGGCCCTGAAGTGAGCGGCTTGCTCACTGGGGTCGTCAGCCATCTCGATCCAGCCGGGAGCGACACAGTTGACACTCACCTCGGGAGCAAAGGCCTTGGCCATGGTCTGAGTCAACATGTGGAGCGCGGCCTTGGAGGCGCAATAATGTGCATGGCTGGCCCAGGCATGAACTCCGCCCAGCGAGCCGATGTTGACGATCCTGCCCTCGACGGCGCGCAGATGAGGCAGCGCCTCGCGCGACACCAGAAACGGTCCGCGCGCATTGGTCTCGAAGACCGCATCCCACTGGCCGAGGGTCAGGCTGTCCAGCGGCGCAGACTCAAAGACGGCGGCATTGTTCACCACGAGATCAAGCCGGCCGAAAACGCCCGCTGTGGCGGCGACAGCAACGCGCACCGAAGCCTCGGAACGCACATCGCACTCGACGGCCAGCGCTCGGCGGCCCAGATTCTCAATTTCACGGACGGTCTTGGCGGCTTCAGCCTCGGAGGTGCGGAAGGTAATGGCCACATCCGCGCCAGCCTTTGCCAGGGCCAGCGCAATCCCGCGGCCAACGCGCCGCGCGCCGCCGGTAACCAGTGCCGATTTGCCGCTGAGAGGTTGGTCGGTCATCGCCCTGCCTTCAAAGGGCACGCCTTGGTTTGGTAAGGCCACTGACGATTACTTCGACTGGGGCTGGCTCGGACTGGGCTGCGCGTCCGGTTGGGCAGCAGGCTTGTCTTTTTCTTCTGGCGCCGGCGCGGAGCCTGGAGTCGTACTCTTGCCCGCGTCCGTATCTGTCCCCACCTGTGGGTTGGCTGGCTCAGCCGCATCTGGACTCTTGCCACCCAGCAAGGTGTCGGGGTGCTTCTTGTAAATGGAGTACGCCTCGCCAGGACGCTTCATCCGGATATCGATGGCGATCTTTGCATTGTCAACCTTGTAGTCGTCCCCAAAGGTCTGAAAGCCCTTGGCGATGATCTGTAGCCGCACAACGTCGCCGATGGGCATGACGTCGATAACGGCCTTGCCATCCTCATTTGTCTTCAGTTCCATGTTGCCCTTGTCCTTCTCGCCCTCCATGGCGTGAAAAACAACGGCGGCATTCTCGATGGGCTTGCCATTCACATCGCGCACAACGGTGACTTCAATGCGCGCGGTGGGTGGGGGCGACTTGAATTTGCGCCCGCGATTGGAAGTCTTTTGCTGGGCTCCGGCGCTGAGCGATGAAACGATCAGGCCGAGCGTGGCCAACAGAACGCAGAAACGAAAACGGGCACAACGATGCATAGGCACAATTGTAAATGGTTTCCCCCTGCGATGGAGGCCAGCTATGTAGAGACCTTGCCAGATGCCCACGAGGGAGATCAGGCGGTCATCGTCTCTTCGCGTCGGGCCGTTTGTCATACTATCTGAGCGCATCACACTCAGATTCTTAAAAAAGCGCTTGACAAGACGGGTTCAAGTTTCCTATCGTTAGCAATTGGAAGGCGAGAGTGCTAGCACGCTGCTGGCGGATGTGCCAAATCGGCTCCGTTACCTGTTTTTTGGGAAGCATTTCGCAAATTCCAAAGCGTTTTCTTGAAAATACCACTCAAACTACGCATCGGGGTTAAGCCCTGTTCGCGTGTGAAGGAGAAGCGAAGCAATGGCAGCAGCAACCACATTTACACCGCTCCATGACCGCATTCTGGTCCGCCGTTTGGAAGAGGGCGAAACCATTCGTGGTGGCATCATCATCCCCGATAGCGCCAAGGAAAAGCCGCAGGAAGGCGAAGTCATCGCAGTTGGCAAGGGCAAGTCAAACGACGAAGGGAAAGTATTCCCCTTGGACGTGAAGGCTGGCGACCGTGTCCTCTTTGGGAAGTACTCCGGGAACGAAATCAAGCTCGACGGCGAAGACTATCTGATCATGCGCGAGGAAGATGTCCTCGGCATCATCAAGAAATAGCTGACAGCTTACAGCTAACAGCAGACAGTAGTCGCTGAAGGCTGGTGATTGACGACAACAACTGTTGGCTGACAACTGTTAGCTGACAACTGAATTAGGAGAGTTACAAGCATGGCAAAGCAGATTCTGCACGGTGAAGATTCCCGTCAGGCGATCCTGCGCGGCGTCAACACGCTGGCGGACGCCGTGAAGGCGACGCTCGGTCCCAAGGGCCGCAACGTTGTGATTGAGAAGAAGTTCGGATCGCCAACCATTACCAAGGACGGCGTAACGGTAGCCAAGGAGATCGATCTTCAAGACCCCCTGGAAAACGTGGGCGCGCAACTGGTCAAGGAAGTTGCATCGAAGACCAGCGATGTGGCTGGCGACGGCACCACGACGGCAACGGTTCTGGCGCAGTCGATCTTCCGCGAGGGCGTGAAGACGGTGGCGGCTGGGGCGAACCCGACGGCTCTGAAGCGCGGCATTGACAAGGCTGTGGCCGCAATCATCGGCACTCGCGACAAGGACGGCAAGTGGGCCGAGGGCGGCGCACTGGGCAAGCTGTCCAAGCCCGTGGACGAGGGTACTGTTGCCCAGGTGGGCGCAATCTCGGCCAACGGCGACCAGGAAATCGGCGACATTATCGCCGAGGCAGTCAAGGTTGTGGGCAAGGATGGCGTCATCACCATCGAAGAGTCGAAGACCATGCACACTGGTTTGGAGACCGTCGATGGGATGCAGTTTGACCGCGGCTATCTGAGCCCCTATTTTGTCACCGACACCGAGCGTTTGGAAGTGATTCTGGAAGATCCTTACATCCTGATCTACGAGAAGAAGATCAGCGCGATGAAGGATCTGCTGCCCCTTCTGGAGCAGGTTGCCCGCGGCGGCAAGCCGCTTTTGATCATTGCCGAGGACGTTGAGGGCGAGGCCCTGGCGACTCTGGTTGTGAACAAGCTGCGCGGCACTCTCAATGTGGCTGCGGTAAAGGCGCCGGGCTTTGGCGACCGCCGCAAGTCGATTCTGGGCGACATCGCGATTCTGACCGGCGGCAAGGCCATCACCGAAGACCTCGGCCTCAAGCTGGAAAACGTGAAGATCGAAGATCTGGGCAAGGCCAAGCGGATCACCATCGACAAGGACAACACCACCATCGTCGACGGATCAGGCAAGCCCTCAGACATCCAGGGCCGCGTCAAGGAAATCCGTTCGCAGATCGAGAAGACCACCTCGGACTACGACAAGGAGAAGCTGCAGGAGCGGCTGGCCAAGCTGGTGGGCGGAGTTGCCATCATCAAGGTGGGCGCCGCAACCGAGACCGAGCTGAAAGAGAAGAAGGCACGGGTCGAGGATGCGCTGCACGCAACCCGCGCGGCAGTCGAGGAAGGCATCGTCCCCGGCGGCGGCGTGGCTCTGCTGCGCGCCATTCCCGCGGTCGAAGCGCTGATCGCGACCCTCAAGGGCGACGAGAAGATCGGCGCCACGATCGTTCGCCGCTCTCTCGAAGAGCCTCTGCGCCAGATCGTCGCCAATGCCGGCGAAGAGGGCGCGGTTGTTGTGGCCAAGGTTCTTGAATACAAGGACCAGGATTTCGGCTACAACGCGGCCACCTCAGTTTACGAGGACTTGGTGAAGGCGGGCGTCATTGACCCCACCAAGGTAACGCGGACGGCGCTGCAGAATGCCGCTTCGATCGCCGGTCTGCTTCTGACCACCGAAGCTCTGATTGTCGAGATTCCGGAGCCCAAGTCAGCTGCTCCATCAGGCGGCCACGGCGGCGGCATGGAAGGCATGTACTAGCACCTTTGGTGCAGCCAATCGCGCTTCGGCCCAAAAACAAAAGGCTTCTGAGGAGAAAACTCAGAAGCCTTTTTAATTGCGCTACGCATTCCTTGGTATATTAGGTATGATACATATGTTGGAATCATATGAGGAGGAAAGAAATGAGCATTGCAACATCGGAATTGCGCCTCGCAGACCGCATTTGGCTTGCTGTTGCTTTGCTTCACCAGCAGTTCCCACAAGTGGTGGCTTTCTCAAAAACTGAAATACGGCAGGAACTCGCTAAATCAGAGCTTGGTCATGGAACAAATCCCGCCTCCGTCAATGCACATTTGAAGCAGCACCTGGTTGCCAATGTGCCGCCATCAATGGGCAAATACACAATGTTATTTGAGACCAAAGTTGGTTTCCTGCGGCTCTACCGCGCAGGCGATTTCATCGATCCCGGAAGAAGGTCGAGCCGGCCGTCGAAGCACATTCCGAAACGGGAGGAAATTCCAGCCGAATTCTGGCCTCTTCTTGACTGGTATGAAGAATGGAGCCGGAAAGCTTCTCCCACTCAGCCGTTCAGCTGGGAGGACGATCCGCTGATTCGCCTGATCGGCTCTGGCAAGCACATTTGGGCCGATGAACACGCCGACGAGTACGTCAACCGGCTTCGGGAAGAACCCGCATGAACCGGATCTTTTTCGATACCAATGTCTTCATCTATATGTTTGAGGGACTCGAACCGCAACGGTGCCGGATGCTGGAAATTCGGCGCAGAATGCTGGCGCGCGGAGACCAGATTGTCACCTCGGCCATGACGCTGGGCGAAGTTCTGGTAAAGCCCACCAAGCTCGGGCAGGCCTCCTTGATCGAGCAGTATGACCGCGCCATCCGTTCGACTTCGGAGATCGTCAGCTTTGACGCGCAGGTCGCGTGGCGATTCGCCAGTTTGCGCGCCACACACACGCTTCGCAGCGCGGACGCCATTCAACTGGCCTGTGCGGCGCACTTTGGCGTGGACCTGTTCATTACCAACGATCTGCAGTTGCACAAGCTTGACGTTCCCGGCATTGGGTTTATTGCGCCATTGGATCGTGTGCCGCTTTAAGCGCGGGACTTACCATCAGTAGAACTAAAAAATGCCCCATTGCCGGGCTGTAGCGAAAAAGACCGTTGCAGCTCAAGACCTGGCTGAAGAAGTCGTGACACCAACTGCCGGGTACATCGAACGCAACCATCCGGCCGAGAGCCATGAGCGCGGAACTGAGAACTCAGCCCAGCCGCAATCGAGGCAGATTGTGATGTCTGGAGACGGCGTTACTGGAGGGTGGCTGAGGGTGCGATGGCAATTACGATAAAGCCGGATTTCAGCCGGAACGATGGATAACGACGACGACTTGCACTTCGGGCAGACCATGGTCACACCTCTGAAAAAAACAGCATCAAGGTGACGCAAGTGCGGTAAATGAGGGAAATAATTATCTAAATCTAGTCCCTTCTGAGCAGGTTTTTCAACAATTTTTGTGCAGAATCAGCGGTATAGGCTGAAGTCATTCATTTCAGAAGAGATTATTTTGATTTTATAAAACACACATTCACCGTGTAGTAAAAATCCCTTCCGGTATCCATAGCGCTATGCTCGAGTGGCTCAGAGCGTGCAGAAACATGACTCAACAGACCGGTTCCGCTCTCCAAAGTCAGATCAGCAGCGCTTCAGTCTCCTTCTTGCTTGCCTTGACGCGCTGCGGCAGCGACGCATGGCGCAGCGTCCTCAGCAGACTTTCAAATCATCAGCGGCAAAACCCAGGATGGCCCAAGAGGTTCCGGTTACAGAAACGATCTCAGGCGCTGACGCCGTGCAGTTGCTGTAGCGCGTAAACCGTGGTGTGGTGGCGCTGCATGGCACTGATGCCCTCCACGGCTGCCTGCGCGGCGGCAATGGTGGTGATGGTGGGAATGCGCGCCAGCACCGCGGCCCGGCGAATGGCTTTCTCGTCGAAGAAGGTGTCCTGGCCGCGTGGGGTATTGATAATGAGCTGAATGCGGTCGCCCTTGATGAGGTCAACGATGTTGGGCCGACCCTCCTTGACTTTAAAGACGCGCTCCACAGTGATGCCGGCCTTCTCCAGTACATTCGCCGTACCCTCGGTAGCGACGATCTTGAAGCCCAGGTCAACGTAGCTGCGAACGAGGTCAACGGCTGCCGGCTTATCGCGGTCATTGAAACTGAAGAAAGCCGTGCCGCTGGCTGGCAGAACCTGGCCGGCCGCGAGCTGCGCCTTGGCAAAGGCCTCGCCAAAGGTGGACGCCACCCCCATCACTTCTCCGGTGGATTTCATCTCCGGGCCAAGAACCGTATCGACGCCGGCGAATTTATTCCAGGGAAAAACCGGTGACTTCACGTAATAATATGCGCCGGTCGGCAGGTCCTTGCCGCTGGCAAGCTGCTCGGGCAGCAACTCGCGCAGCTTGCGGCCGGTCATCAGGCGCGAGGCCATCTTTGCCAGCGGGATACCCGTCGCCTTTGAGACGTAGGGCACAGTGCGCGAAGCACGCGGATTGACCTCGATAATGAAGACGTGATCCTGCCCCTCGGAGTCGCGCTGAATGGCGAGCTGCAGGTTGACCAGGCCAACCACCTTCAGCGCCAAGGCAAGCTTGCGGGTATAAGTACGAATCACATCGAGCGTCTCTTCGCGGATGCTCACGGCGGGCAGCACGCAGGAGGAATCGCCGCTGTGGATGCCGGCCTCCTCGATGTGCTGCATGATGGCGGCGATAAGCACGTCTTCGGAGTCACAGAGCGCATCGACGTCGATCTCGATAGCGTTCTCCAGGAAGTGATCGACCAGTACCGGCCGGTCGTGCGAATACTCTACGGCCTGCATCATGTACTGGCGGACTTCCTGGGAGTCGTAGCAGATGACCATGGCGCGTCCGCCGAGCACATAACTCGGCCTGACCAGCACCGGGTAGCCGATGCGCTCGCCAACAGCCAGCGCTTCCTCAACGCTGGTGGCCGTGCCGCCCGCGGGCTGCGGAATCTGCAATTCGTTGAGCAGCTTGCCGAAACGCTTGCGGTCTTCCGCAAGGTCGATGGACTCGGGCGAGGTGCCGATGATGGGAACGCCGGCCGCGCGCAACCGCTGAGCAAGATTCAGCGGCGTCTGCCCGCCGAACTGCACGATCATGCCGATCTCTGCGCCCAATTGCGCCTCGTGGTTGTAGACCGCCAAAACGTCTTCAAGAGTAAGCGGCTCAAAGTAGAGACGGTCGCTGGTGTCGTAGTCGGTGGAGACGGTTTCGGGGTTGCAATTGACCATGATGGTCTCATAGCCGTCGTCCTTGAGCGCGAAGGCCGCGTGGCAGCAACAGTAATCGAATTCGATGCCCTGGCCAATGCGATTCGGCCCCGAACCGAGAATAATGACCTTGCGCTTGCTGGTCGGCGGCGCCTCGTCCTCATCGTCGTAGGTCGAGTAGAGGTAGGGCGTCATGGACTCGAACTCTGCCGCGCAGGTGTCCACCAGCTTGAAGACCGGCTTGATTCCCTTCGCTTCGCGCAGTTCCCTCACCCGCTGCGTGCCGGCGTGGCCTTCGAGGTTCCACTCCATGGCGATGCGCTCGTCGCTCAGGCCGAAGCGCTTGAGATTGCGCAGTTCATCCGTGCCGATGGTCTCCGGCGTGGTTTGAGCAATCGCGCTTTGCGCCAGCGTGATCTCGCGAACCTGATGCAGGAACCAGGGGTCCATGGTGGTCAGCCGCGCCACTTCCCGCACGCTCATGCCGCGCTCAAAGGCGTAGCGGATGTAACCGAGCCGCTCTGGTTTGGGCGTCACCAGCATTTGCGTCAGCCGCCGCGGCTCCAGAATTTCCGCGCCGGTCTTCTTGCCCGTTTCGAGAGCGCGCCAGGCTTTCATCAGCGCTTCCTTGAAGGTGCGGCCGATGGCCATCACCTCGCCCACCGACTTCATCTGCGGACCCAGCGTGTCATCGGAGCCGGGAAACTTTTCAAACTGCCACTTGGGAATCTTGACTACGACATAATCGATGGTTGGCTCAAAGCAGGCCGGAGTCTTCTTCGTAATGTCGTTGGGAATCTCGTCCAGCGTGTAACCGACGGCCAGTTTGGCCGCGATCTTGGCGATGGGGAAGCCGGTAGCCTTCGAGGCCAGCGCTGACGAGCGCGAAACGCGCGGATTCATCTCGATCACCGTCATGCGGCCATTGGCAGGATTGACGGCGAACTGCACGTTGGAGCCGCCGGTCTCCACGCCAATCTCGCGCATGACGGCGATGGCTGCGTCACGCATCTTCTGATACTCGCGGTCAGTGAGTGTCTGCGCCGGGGCCACGGTAATCGAATCTCCCGTATGCACGCCCATGGGGTCGAAGTTCTCAATCGAGCAGATGATGATGACGTTGTCAGCAAGGTCGCGCATCACCTCGAGCTCATATTCCTTCCAGCCCAGCACGCTCTCTTCGATCAGACACTCATGGACCGGCGAAAGGTCCAGCCCGCGCGCCAGAATCTCCATCAGCTCTTCGCGGTTGTAGGCGATGCCGCCTCCCGTGCCGCCGAGCGTGAAGCTGGGACGGATAAGCACTGGAAAGCCGAGCTTCGTGGCAAGTTCAAGGCCGTCGCGCAGGTTATTCACCAGGGCCGACTTGCAGACATCGAGTCCGATGCGCAGCATGGCATCCTTGAAGAGCAAACGGTCCTCGGCCTTTTTGATGGCTTCTAGTTTGGCGCCAATCAGCTCGACGTTATAGTGATCGAGAACGCCCGCGTCGGCCAGAACGACAGCCAGGTTGAGCGCCGTCTGTCCGCCGACGGTCGGCAGCAGAGCGAACTTGCCGGAAGCGGGATCTGAGGCCAGCATTTCGGCCTCGATGCGGATGATCTCCTCGACGTACTCGCGGGTGAGCGGCTCCACATACGTGCGGTCGGCCAGGTCGGGATCGGTCATGATGGTGGCCGGATTGGAGTTCACCAGCACCACCTCATAGCCCTCCTGCTTGAGAGCCTTACAGGCCTGCGTGCCAGAGTAATCGAACTCCGCCGATTGGCCAATCACAATCGGCCCCGAGCCGATCACCAAAATCTTCTGAATGTCATTTCTGCGTGGCATGGTCTAGTTTGACGCTCCTGAAATTGCCATGGCTCGCGCTTTGAGCGAGGTTAAAAGGTTTTCAAAACTCAATTCAGCCGATGGCTGGCGATAGCTTCCATCGCCAGCAGCATCTCGGCTAGAAAGCAAAAGGGCCGCGTTATCATATAGCCGCTCCCTTACCAGCTTTGTCATCAAAATCTCGTACCGCTTGGTGTAAGAAGCCTCGCGAAACTCCGGAAATACGGGGAAGTGGGGTTCTTTCACGCCTACCGGGCTCAATGATCCAGCAACCTCCTCAAGCACCATGACATATCCCAACCAAGGGCGCTGCGAGGGGGCAAACGCGCCTTCACGGTAAGCCGTCCAGATGTCGGTTGCGCTACCTAAAGACTCCTCGGTCCGATTATTGAAGTTATTGCCGAAAGAACCAATCTGCGACTTGAACTCCATCGCAGCAATCAGTTGACCCTCTACGACAACCAACAAATCCCACTTCTTCTCGGCTCGAAACCAACCCGGAAGCTCGACCGCTTGGTTGCAAAAGATACTGTTCTTATCTATTCCGCATTCGACAAGGTAATCCCGAACCAGTTCGACGAAACCATCCAATTGCTTGCCGCCGGTGACTGCGGTGCGATTTCCCGCATCCCGCGCACCTGATTTAGTGCCCTGACGCATAGCCTGGCTCCCGCGAATCGACCAGAAATACTTGATCGCTGATCGAAGGCGCTCTTCCCAATGAGGTTCCAAGCTCATGGCTCCTCCATTTCTGTCACTTCCGGCCGCCAAAAGAGGCCACCGGTCTCCCGGTAGAAGCGGGCCACCGACATTCTGTGATACTTGGAGCTTATTTCGTAGCCGACGCTGTGCCGCCCTGTCCGAGCCGCGGCAATTGCATTGGTTCCCGAGCCGGAAAATGGATCGACGACTACATCGCCCGCAAAGCTGAACATTCGAATCAGCCGCTCGGCCAATTCGACGGGGTACGGTGCGGGATGATCTTTTGTTGAGGCGCCGGTCAGGCCAGTCCAGATCTGTTGGAACCAACTCTGATAGTTCTCCGCGCTGATCACGGAGAGCAAGCGTTTGGCAGCGGTGGGTTTGCGGTAGCCGCCCGGTTTGCGAAACATCAAGATATACTCGACATCGTTTTTAATGACAGAGTTCGGTTCATATGGCTTGCCAAGGAACCCGCCGCCACCGGAAACCTCATAGACAGCATTGGCAATCTTGTGCCAGATGATTGGTGCTAGATTGTCAAAACCGATGTTGCGGCAAATTTCCTGAATGGAGGCGTGCAGAGGCACAACCGTATGACGGCCATCGTTCTGCTTTCTCGATAGGCACACGTCACCCACCACACAGATAAGCCGTGCCCCAGGAACCAGAAGGTCAAAGCAGCGCCGCCACACGCGGGTCAACTCCGCAAGGAACACGTCGTAGTCGCTCACATGGCCAAGCTGCCCATCGGCCTCGTCGTATCTCTTCAGCGTCCAGTAGGGTGGCGAAGTCAGAATCAGGTGAGCGCTCTCTGGAGCAAGAGACTGCATCTGGCGCGCATCTCCATGCACCAGATAGTGGCTGGTGGGAATACTAAGCAGCGTCTGCTCCAATGCGTTCATTGCAGAGGCATCGCGCGCCAACCGGGGAATATCGGTTTGTTCCAGCGACTTGGATCGGAGAGGCTCCGGCAAAAAGGGAAAAAGGTCCAAATCGGGGATGATGATTGCCCCCGGATCTAGATCTTCCCTTCTGGCTGCGAGTCCGCTCATCCTTTCCACTCCTCCATCATTTTGCGGAAGTCGTGGAAAAGGTAATTCGAGTCGTGCGGGCCGGGAGCGGCTTCCGGGTGGTACTGGACGCTGAACAGCGGCAGCGTCTTGTGGCGCAGGCCCTCGAGCGTCTGGTCGTTCAGATCCACGTGGGTCAGTTCCACTTCGTTGGCGTTGATCGAGTCGGGATCGACGGCAAAGTTGTGGTTGTGGGCCGTGATTTCGACCTTGCCGGTAAGGATGTTCTTCACCGGGTGATTGCCGCCGTGATGGCCGAACTTCAGCTTGTAGGTCTTGCCGCCCAAGGCGATGCCGGTGAGCTGGTGGCCAAGGCAGATGCCGAAGACCGGCACGTGGCCTAGAAACTTGCGAATGGCGCGGACAGCATAATCGACCGGCTCGGGGTCACCCGGACCGTTCGACAGGAAGACGCCATCGGGCTTCAGTTCCAGCACATCTTCTGCGCTGGTCTCAGCCGGAACCACCGTCACGCGGCAGCCCTCGCGCGCCAGCATGCGCAGGATGTTGAGCTTGATTCCGAAGTCGTAAGCCACGACATGAAGGCGCTCACGCGCTTCCTCTTTTTGGAGGAAACCCATGGCCAAATAGGGATCGCCCGTCTGGCTGCGGGGGTCGGTGGAGTCGAACGTGAAAATCGACTTGGTCGAAACCACGCGCGCCAGATCCGTTCCAGCCATCTTGCGTATGCCGCGGGCCTTCTGGACCAGCCCTTCGGCATCGACTGTCTTCGTCGAGATGACGCCGCGCATGGCGCCGTAAGTGCGCAGATGCCGCACCAGGGCGCGAGTATCGATCTCGGCCAGCACCGGAACTGCGTACCGTTCCATGTACTCGTCGGTGACCTGATCGGAGCGCCAGTTGGAGCTGATGGGCGAGAACTCGCGAACGATCAGGCCTTCGATATAGGGCTTGGCCGACTCGTTGTCCGCCTGGCTGGTGCCGTAGTTGCCAATCTGCGGGTTGGTGAGAACGACGATTTGTCCGGCATAGGAAGGATCGGTGGCGATTTCCTGATAACCGGTAAGGGAAGTATTGAAAACGACTTCGCCCTGGCATTCACCAGGAGCGCCATAGCCGTGGCCACGGAAGATGCGCCCGTCTTCGAGCGCTAAGATTGCCTGCATTGCCTCTCCGAAGAGTGGATTCTACTGATTTTAACAGTTTGGAAAGGATTGTGCCGGTGGATTTCCGGGCCGCAACTCAAACGCCCCTACCGGACCACTCCCGCGTCGCGCGCCGGCCAGTAGACGAAAACAGCTTTTCCGTAGATGAGCGAGCGCTCGACGGGACCGAATTCCCGGCTGTCGGAAGAAATCGACCGGTGGTCGCCCATCACAAAATAGCAATCCTCGGGAACGACAAACTCCGCATAAGAACGGGTGTCGCGATAAACTTCGGGGATGTACTTCTCGCTCAGCGGCTTGCCGTTGAGCCATACCACGCCGCGGTCGATCCAGAGCCGGTCGCCAGGCAGGGCGATGACGCGCTTGATGTAACTCTTCTCCGGGTCGCGCGGATAGTGGAAGACCACCACATCTCCACGCTCGACGGCGGCAATGTGGTAGACAAACTTGTTGATGAAGAGCCGGTCATCATCGCCCAGCCGCGGCAACATGCTGGTCCCTTCCACGCGCACAGGCTGATAAAGGAAGGTGATGATGAACACCGAAGCGGCTATGGAGACCGCCAGATCTCGCATCCACAGCCCAATACCGCTGGATTTCGGAGAAAGTGCTGGCGTAGGAGCCGTGGGCGCGTGATTCATATCTGGCTCAGGCGCAGCAGCCTGATCGGGATGGGTGGAATTAGAGGGAAGCGTTTCCATCTTCTCCTGCTCGTTTATAATCAGTATTTTGAAAGTCGTGCATGGCGAAACCCGGCTATGAACGCACCCGATTGACCGCTTCTTTTGATTCTAACCCCTTGCCCACCAGGGGCAAAGACGCAGGCGTTACCCAAGTAACCGTTCTTCATAAAAACACATCTGCCCGGCTTCTCGCGTCCGGCTACCCTGCCGCCGTCCCGCCGCGATACTCTTAAAGCCAACGTGATCAATGAAGACAAACAACCCGCGGCTCCGCCGTCTTTCCCTTTGGACAAGAGTTCCAGCGAACTGACGCCCTTCATGCGGCAGTGGACAGCAGCCAAACGGGAAAACCCGGACGCGCTGCTGTTTTTCCGGATGGGGGACTTTTACGAGCTTTTCTACGACGACGCGGTGACGGTGAGCCGGGAACTGCAACTGACGCTGACATCGCGCGACCGGCAGCACAACCAGCCGATGTGCGGAGTTCCCTATCACGCCGTCGAGAGCTACCTGACGCGCCTGCTGCGCAAGGGCTACCGCATCGCCATCTGCGATCAGATGGAGGACCCCAAACTCACCAGGAAAATCGTCAAGCGCGAGGTGACACGAGTGCTCTCGCCCGGAACCGCTCTCGATGCCGGGCTGGGGCAGGAGCAGAACAACTTTCTCGCGGCCTACTTCGAGGCTGGCGGCCTTGCCGAAGAGGACTCCGGCGAAGCTGGCAAGAAGCATTCTTCAGCGGAGAAGGCCACGCCGCAGCAGACAGGGATCGTCTGCGCGGTCGCGCTGCTGGACGTTTCCACCGGCGAGTTTCGGACCACGGAGTTTTCAGGCGCGGCGGCGCGGCAACAAGCGGTAGACGAGATTCTGAAAGCTGGGTCGAGTGAAGTGCTGCTGGCCGCAAGCGCGGAGCTGCCGGCGCTGCTGGAGCGGATTCCGGCGCGGACGCGCGTGGAGGATTGGGTTTGGACCCGCGAGTTTGCCGTTCCTCTGGTCGAGCGCCAGTTGAACGTGCGCTCGCTCGAAGGCTTTGGGCTCACCGGGCATCCGGCGGCGGCCATCGCGGCCGGTGTGCTGCTGCATTACGTAAGAACGACGCAGAAGAACGAAGCGCTGCACATTGACAGCCTGCGCTTCGAGGAGCACTCGACCGCGCTGGAATTGGACCAGGTGACGGTGCGGAATCTGGAACTGGTGGAACCGCTCTTCGCGGGGCAGGACAACCGCGCGACGCTGTTTTATACGCTGGACGCGTGCCAGACGCCGATGGGCAAGCGCCTCTTGCGGGCGACGATTCTGCGGCCTCTCGTGGACGCCGAGGCGCTGGAAGCACGCTATGAGGCTGTGGGCGAAGCGCATGGAGACCTGGTGCGCCGCGAAGAGATTCGGCGCGCTTTCTCCGGACTTTTGGACTTGGAACGCTTGCTCGCCAGACTATCTCTGGACTCCGCTGGACCGCGGGACGTGCGGGCGCTGGCGTCGAGTTTGAGCCGCCTGCCGGGGTTGAAGACCGCGCTCAATGCGATGCGTGCGCCGCGTTGGCGCGAGCTGGCCGAAGGGCTGGATACGCTCGAAGATGTGACGGCGCGGATTTCTACGACGCTGGTCGAGGAGCCTCCGCTGACGCTCGTGGATGGCGGCGCGATTGCCGCGGGCGTCGACGCGGAGTTGGACGAGCTGCGGACGATTTCTACCACTGGACGGCAGCAGATCGCGGCCATCGAGGAACGTGAGCGGGAACGAACCGGAATTAACTCGCTGAAGGTTCGTTATAACTCCGTCTTCGGCTATTACATTGAGATAACTAAAGCTAACCTGGCTATGGCGCCGGCCGACTATGAGCGCAAACAGACCCTAGTGAATGCGGAGCGGTTTACGACTCCGGAATTGAAGGAGTATGAGCGCAAAATTCTGACGGCGCACGAGCGGTCGATTGAGATTGAAAGACGGCTTTTTGCCGAACTGCGCAGCGCGGTTCTGGAGGCGGCCAGGCGCATCAAGCACGCGTCGGCAGCCGTGGCGGAAGCGGATCTGCTGGCGAACTTCGCTCATCTGGCAGCGGGACGCCGGTACGTCCGGCCGCAGCTTGTGGAAGAGACGGTGATCGAGGCAGTCGCGGGCCGCCATCCGGTGATTGAACAGTGGCTGGAGGATACGCGCGAGGGACGCTTCATCGCCAATGACTTATACCTCAACGCGGCGGAAGATGGGCCGAGTTTGCTACTTATCACAGGCCCTAACATGGGCGGCAAGAGCACTTATCTGCGCCAGTCTGCAATGCTCGTGCTGATGGCGCAGATGGGCAGCTTTGTTCCGGCCGAGAGCTTGCGGTTTGGCCTCGTGGACAGGATTTATACGCGCATCGGAGCCAGCGACAACGTAGCACGAGGACGCTCGACTTTTATGGTCGAGATGATGGAGACGGCGACCATTCTGAATACAGCTACGGAAAAATCGCTGATTCTGCTGGATGAGATGGGCCGCGGAACGGCGACATTCGACGGGCTGTCTCTGGCTTGGGCGACGGTCGAATATCTTCACGCGGAGACCAGGGCGCGGACACTCTTTGCCACGCACTACCACGAGTTGACGATGCTGGCCGAGAAGTTGCCGCGCGTGCGAAATCTGCGCGTGGGCGTGAAAGAAACCCCGAACGGAATTGTGTTTCTGTATAACATCGAACCCGGAGCGGCAAGCAAGAGTTATGGTATCGAGGTGGCGCGGCTGGCAGGGCTTCCGGCGGCCGTCATCGAGCGGGCAAAGCATGTGCTGCGCCAGCATGAGAAGCAGGAGCGCAAAAACGTGCAGGTGGAGACGGTCGCCGAGCCGGAGCCGATGCAGTTGACGATTTTCACTCCGCTTTCGCAGCGGATTGTGGACCGCATCGAGGCCACGGATGTGAACTCGCTGACGCCCTTGCAGGCGCTGAATCTGCTGGAGGAACTGCAGCAGGAGTTGAAGGAGACGGCATGAAGACGAATCTGTGTCAGGCCGTGGGCAGCTTGCTGGTTGTGGGCCTCGAAGGCACGGAGTTGACCGGTATGGAGCGCGCATGGCTGAAGCTGGTGCGACCGGCGGGAATCATTCTCTTCCGGCGCAACATCGCGGACGCCAAGCAGACTCGGACGCTGCTGGACGAGTCTACGGCTTTGTGCGCAACACACAGCTTTCGCTGTGTGGACGTGGAAGGCGGAACGGTGGACCGGCTGCGGGATGCGCTGGCGCCGATGCCCTCCGCACAGGCAGCAGCGGCGGCACTGCGGGCGGGCAAGAGCGGATTGATCCAGAAACAGGGTGAGCTGATTGCGCAGGGAGTGACGGCCTTCGGATTCAACACGACGCTGGCTCCTGTGTTGGATTTGGCGCAGCCTGATTCCGCCAAGGTTATGGGCACGCGCTCCGCGGCCGCGACGACAGCGGGCGTGGTGGAGTATGCGCGCCAGTTTCTTGCTGGCCTTGCGGCTTATGGAGTGGCCGGCTGCGGCAAGCATTTCCCAGGGCTGGGCGGAGGAACGCTCGATTCGCATCTTTCAACACCCGTGATCCAGCGCGGCAGCCGCGAGCTGTGGCGGAAGGATCTGGCGCCCTATCGCGAACTCTGCAATGAGTTGCCAATGGTGATGGTGAACCATGCGGCCTATCCGCAGACGCCGGGGAAGGACCGTCCTGCCAGTGTGTCGAGTTATTGGATTCAGACAGTGCTGCGCAAGCGGATCGGCTACAAAGGAATCGCCTTCTCCGACGATATGGAGATGGGCGGGATTCTGAAGTTCATGTCCATGGAAGAAGCGGCGGTTGCGGCCATTCGTGCCGGGATGGATCTGCTCGAAATCTGCCACACTCCGGAGCTGATTCTGCGCGCTTATGAGGCGCTGATTGCGGAAGGTGAGCGCTCGGCGGCATTTGGCAAGCTGCTCGTTGCGCGGGCGGAGCAGACGGCGCGGCGGAGAGCAAAGCTGTTTGCTGGCGAAGTGCCGGCGGCGCTGACTTCCAGGCAATTCACAGCGCTGCGCGGGCGAATTCTTCGCTTCAGTGAAAAGGTCGAGAAGGTTCTAAAGACCCAGGAGGCGCATCAGGCATGAGCACGAAAACCATGACGGTGGCCGGCATCATGAGCGGAACCTCGGCCGATGGAATTGATGTGGCCGTGGTGCGGATTGCACCGGGCAGACAGCAGCCCAAAGTCACACTGCTCGCGCATGAGGGCTTCGCTTTTCCGGCCCCGCTGCGGCGCGCTGTGCTGGCGGCAATGAACGCGGCTTCGACCTCGACGGCGGAGTTGGCGCGGCTGAACTGGCGGCTGGGAATTGCTTACGCTGAAGCGGTCAGCGCGACGATTGAAAAGCACGCGGTAAAGCTCGACCTGATTGGCTGCCACGGACAGACGCTCTATCATCAGCCGCAAGCGGCGAGCTACGCGGGACGGCGCTTTGGCTGCACATGGCAACTCGGCGAGCCGGCGTTGATTGCCGCGGTCGCTGGAGTTCCCGTAGTTTCAAATTTCCGGCCCGGGGACATGCTGGCCGGGGGCCAGGGAGCGCCGCTGGTTTCGCTGCTGGACTATGTGATGTTTGCCGACCCGAAGCGCGGACGCGTGCTGCAGAACATCGGCGGCATCGCCAACCTGACCGCCATTCCGGCCGGAGCCGCAGCCGATGCCGTGGTCGCCTTCGACACCGGCCCAGGAAACATGGTCATAGACTGGCTGGCGCAAGAGCTTTTTCATCAGAAGTTTGATCGCAACGGCGATCTGGCCGCGCAGGGCACAGTTCTGCCAAACGTGTTGGCAGCCGCGTTGCGCAACCCATACTTCAAGCTGACGCCACCGCGCACGGCGGGACGCGAGCAATTTGGACACGAGTACGCGGCTAAGTTTCTAACCGCCTGCCAGCGGCAAAGCAAGAAGCCCGAGGACGCCCTGGCCACCGCAACAGCGCTGACGGCCGAGACGATTGCGCAGAGTTACAAGACTTTTGCCCGGCGCGGGATGAAAGGCTCTCCGGTGGATTACATCGTCTCTGGCGGAGGAGCGCGCAATGCGACGCTGATGGCGATGCTGGCGCAACGCCTCGGGCCGATGGGATGCGAACTGGCCGCGAGCGAAGAGTTCGGCCTGCCAGCCGAGGCCAAAGAGGCCGCGGCCTTTGCCCTGCTGGCTTGGCAGACATGGAATCATCTGCCGGGGAATGTGCCCAAGGCGACCGGCGCGGCGCGTCCGGCGATTCTGGGGCAGGTGACGTATGCGTAAGAGGTCATTTGCTTTCCGGACGGATTGGAGTTCGCGGTTTCCCATCCTGGCCGCAAGGACAAGAGCGCGGCGAGGGTGGGGCGCCCATACTTTTGCGTTGGCTTTGATCTTGGCGCTCGCGGGCTGTCACTCGACACCGCGCGACCCGCGGACAGTGGTCTTCCTGATTGAGAGCAGCCCGGCGAATCTTGATCCGCGCATCGGAACGGACGCGCAATCGGAGCACATCGACGAGTTGCTGTTTGACGGGCTGGTGGAGCGTGATGCGAACTTCCACTTCACGCCGGCGCTGGCCGAAAGCTGGGAACAGCCGAACCCGCTGACGCTGGTCTTCCATTTGCGCCAGGGTGTGCGCTTTCACGACGGCCGCACACTGACGGCTCGCGATGTGGCGTGGACAGTGAATTCCATCCGCACGGGCCATGTGATCTCGCCCAAAGCCGCCGCTTATGCCGCCGTGGATGCGGTTGAGGCTCGCGATGCGCTGACCGTGGTTTTTCATCTCAAGCACGCGGATAACTTTCTACTGACCAATCTCTCGACAGGCGCCTTCGGCATTGTTCCCGAGGGCAGCGGACGCGATTTCTGGCGGCATCCGCTGGGCACGGGGCCGTTTCGCTTCGTGAGCCAGCAGATCGATCAGGACGTGGTGGTCGAGCGCAATCCTCTGAGTTGGTCCAGAACGCCGAAGATTGAGCGGGTGCGTTTTGCTGTTGTGCCAGACGCGATCACGGAGTCGCTGGAAATGGAGAAGGGCTCGGGCGACGTGGCCGTCAATTCCCTGCCGATGGATTCGCTGCCGGTGCTGGCGAAGCGGCCGGACCTCCAGGTCGAGGACTCGCCCGGAACGCAGATTCAGTACCTCGGCTTCAACCTGCGCGATCCGCTTCTGAAAGATGCGCGCGTGCGGCAGGCAATTGCCTGCGCCATCGACCGCAAGCCGATCATCCAGACGCTGCAACTGGGTCACGCGCAGCCAGCTGAGAGCCTGCTGCCAACAAGCCACTGGGCTTACACCGGCGACGTCGCCCGCTATGATTACGATCCGGCGCGGGCGGAGCGGCTGCTGGATGAAGCCGGCGCTCGGTGGGGCGCGGATGGCGTGCGCTTTCACTTGACAATGAAGACCAGCACCGATGAGGGCGCACGGCTGCTGGCGGCGGTGCTGCAACAGCAGCTGGCGAAGGTGGGCATTGCGCTCGACCTGCGCAGCTATGAATTCGCCACCTTCTACTCCGACCTGAATCGCGGAGCGTTTCAGATGTATTCGCTGAGATGGATCGGCGGCAACGAGCAGCCCGATATTTTCAGCGTCTACGGAACGGAGAACTTTTCTCCGAAGGGAACCAACCGCAGCCACTACTCGAATACGCGGCTCGATGCTCTGCTGGACGATGCGCGCCAGAGCGCGGACATGGACAGGCGGCGCGCCGATTACGAAGAGGCGCAACAGATTCTGGCGCGTGATCTGCCGGCCATCAATCTCTGGTACAAGGATACGGTCGTGGTCCACAACCGGCGGCTGACGCACGTGGTTCCTTCGCCCTCGGGAAGTTATGCCTTCCTGGAAACCGCGGAGCTTGCGAAGTAGGCCGGCTTCAAACCCCATCTCCTCTTCATGTCCGGCCTCGCGCAAGTTCCAGTAGAATCGACTTTTCTATCGGAAGAGCCGCTTGCAGAATTACCTGGAAACCGGCATTACGGGTTCCGTTGCCCCTCCCGGCAAATCTGCATCCCATACGACCTACCCCCACCCGTATTTTGGACGCAAAATACTTGTTTTTATGAGCTTACGGGCAGTCCTGCGCTGTAAAATCGTCAAAACAAAGGAGTTGCCCGCAAAATCGTCCAGAATAAGGAGTTAGCGGCTCCTTTGTAGCACAAGGAGGACGATTGGAGAAAATGCAGCTGAGAATTATTGTGCGACGACGCGGCAAAATGATCTGCAAGCAACTGAGTCTCTTGCAAACCCTGACGCCACCCACACTCCACTTTGAATTTTGCAGGCGGCTCGGAATTCAGCGGTTTTCGGGCAACCGGCACGTTCGGGAACTGCATACTCAACCTTTTGGCGGCCTGACTCGTCTACCTGAATAGAGACAAGTTTCGCCCTCACTGCTGCAATGAGACTCCTGCCAACGGAGAATTGAATGAGGAAGAGCAAGATGAAGATTCGGATTTTATCCCCGGTTGCGCATATGGCCGTGGCAATGGCTTTGCTGGCTGGCGCAGTTCTGGCTGGCGCGCAGGCGCCTCCCCGGTTTGTGGGCACAATCACCGCCATCAGCGGCAATACGCTCACGGTGAAGACCGACGCCGACGGCGAGCGCCAGGTGGAGGTTCCTTCAACGGCGACGCTCAAGCGCATCGCTCCGGGCGAAAAGGATCTGAGCAAGGCGGAAACAATTCCGTTCAGCGATTTGGCAGTCGGCGACCGCGCGCTGGTGAAGCTCGATTCCAGCGCGCCAGCCGGAACTTCCGAAGCGCTACAGATCGTCGCCGTCAAACAGGCGGACCTGGCGCTGAAGCAGCAAAGGGACCGCGAGGACTGGCAGCAGCACGGCGTGGGTGGATTAGTAAAGAGCGTCGATGCAGCCAGCGGCATCATTGTGCTGACTTCGGGTGCGGGAGCCGCGGCAAAGACAATCACCGTGCATACCACCAGGACGACAATGCTCAAGCGCTATGCGCCAGCTTCGGTGCGCTTTGACGCGGCACAGCCTGCGCCGATCGATGCGATCCACGCGGGCGATCAATTGCGGGCGCGCGGCACGAAAAATGCGGATGGAACGGAGATTGCAGCCGAAGAGGTGGTTTCCGGCAGCTTCCGAAATCTCTCCGGAATCATCGCGGTCCTCGATGCGGCAAGCTCGACGCTGCAGATCAAGGATTTGGCAACGAAGAAGACGGTTACCATCCACATCACGCCGGACGCGCAGATGCGGCGGCTTCCGGATCGCATGGCAATGATGCTGGCGGCGCGGCTGAAAGGCGCGAACGGCGGCAGCACAAGCGGATGGAGCAAAAACTCTCAGCCAGCAAACGGCAATGCGTCCCCGGCGCAGCACGGCGGACAATGGGGTGGCACAGGTGGTCAAGCCAGCAACGGACAATGGACCGGACAGAATGGCGGCCAAGGCGGCGACCCGCAGCAGATGCTGAATCACGCCCCGGTCATTCAACTTGGGGATCTGAAGAAGGGCGAAGCGGTGATGGTGGTTTCGACTGACGGAACAACCGATGTCACAGCCATCATGCTGGTGGCTGGTGTCGAGCCGTTGCTTGAGGCTCCCGCGGCCAGCCAGAATCTGCTTTCAAACTGGAGCATGAGCGCCAGCGCGCCTGATGTTGCCCAGTAGACGCTCACACAACAAGCAAAAACAGACGAGGAACACGTGTTTTCAAAATTGCATTGCTTTACTCATTTCTTGATTGCCATGGTGCTGGGAGTCGTTAGCGTGGCCGCAGTATGCGCACAGACTCCGGCCGCGCCGGCTGCGCCTTCCGCAGTCACGGCAACCGCTGCCGCGCCAGCAACTTCCACAACAACCGCCTCTTTACACGGACACGTCGCCGACCCCACCGGAGCGCGGATTCCGGGCGCAACGATCACCGTAGCCACACCTGCGGGGAAGACCGTCACCACGGCGACCGCGGATGCGAACGGCCATTACCAGGTGAATAACATTGCGCCCGGCAGCTACATCGTGCGAGCCTCGTTTGCGGGCTTCGCGGTTTTTGCTTCGCAGCCCACGCAGCTCGCGGCCGGCCAGGTGATTCGCGTGGACATTTCCATGGCCATGGAGACCGAAGAGCAGAGCGTGACCGTCACCGACGAGTCGCCGACGGTCAATGTGGAGGCGAGCGGCAATGCCAGCGCCTTCACCATCAAGGGCAAGGACCTGGAAGCGCTCTCCGACGATCCCGACGAACTGTCGGACGAGTTGACAGCGCTGGCCGGGCCGTCAGCAGGACCAAACGGGGGCCAGATTTACATTGACGGCTTCACGGGCGGGAATTTGCCGCCCAAGTCGGCGATCCGCGAGATCCGCATCAATCAAAACCCCTACTCGGCGGAGTTTGACCGCCTCGGCTACGGGCGCATCGAAATCCTCACCAAGCCCGGCACCGACAAGCTGCACGGCCAGTTCTTCGCCATGGGCAACGACAAGAGCTTCAATACCGGCAACCCTTTCACCACTAACATTCCCGACTATCACAGCTACCAGTTCAACGGAACGCTCAACGGATCGCTCTCGAAGAACGCTTCGTTCTTCATCAGCGCCGAGCGGCGCAACACACAGGACGTCAATGTTTATGCCCCCACCGGCTTCGACCATGGCGCGCTCCTCAATCCCCTCACGCGCACCAATATCTCTCCGCGCATCGACCTTCAATTGGGCCAGAAGAACACGCTGACAGTGCGCTATCAGTACTATCGCAATGAAGACAACGACGACCTCGGCAGCAACATCGCGCTGCCCACGCAAGCCACTTCCACCACCTCGACGGAAAACACCGTCCAGTTGAGCGATTCGCTGATCGTCAACGAGCACACCGTCAACGAAACCCGCTTCCAGTACCTGCGCGATTCCTCCTCGGAAACCCCGACGAGCAGCGCGCCCACCTTCTCCGTGTCGTCGGACTTTATTGGTGGCGGCGCTAATTCCCAGCAATCCAATAATCACACGGACCACTTCGAGTTGCAGAACATGACCACCATGTCACCGGGTGCGCACGCGCTCAAGTTCGGCACGCGGCTGCGCGACAACCGCGAAGCCAACTCCACCAACGCGGGCTTCAACGGCAGCTTCAGCTTCGCCACGCTGGACGCCTACGACAACGCAGTTGCGGCCTTGGGCGGCAATTCCTTCGTCTCCGGCCTCGGCGCGGACGCCCTGCCCCAAAAACTGAACTACACCACCGGCCCGCTGGGCGCCAAGGCCAATGTCTTTGACGCCGCGCTTTTCGCGCAGGATGACTGGAAGGCAAACAAGATGCTGACCGTCTCCGGCGGCCTGCGTTGGGAGTCGCAGAACCACATCTCCGACCATAGCGATTGGGCGCCGCGCGTGGCCATCGCCTACGCCCTCGATGGCCACAAAACCAACAAGACCAAGACCGTCTTGCGCGTTGGCTATGGCATCTTCTATGACCGCTTTTCGCTGGGCAACGAACTCGCGGCAGAGCGTGACAGCGGCGGAAGCAACAGTCAAACGCAGTACTCGATCACCAACCCGACTTGCTACGCCAGCACCAGCCTCGCCAATCTGAGTAGCGCGGAGCTGGCAAATTGCGGCACACCTTCCTCCAATACCAACACGACTGTGCAGATTGCGCCCAGCTATCAATCGCCCTACACGCAGCAGTTCGGCTCCAGCATCGAGCGCCAGTTGACCAAAGACATCACCGCTACAGTCACCTATCTGCACTCCTTCGGCGTGCATCAATTGGCCACGCGCGACTCCAACGCCTATGAGCCGGGGACTTTCGTCTTCGGCAGCTCCACTTTGACCGGCACGCGGCCTGATCCTTCCAGGGGCATCGTGAACGAATACTACCCCGAGGCGGTTTTCAAGCAGGATCAAATCATTCTGAACGTCAACGCGAAGCTGACCCCCAACTTCAACGTGATGGGCTTCTACAACTACACGGACGCTCACGGGAATACCGGAACAGCCTCGAACTCCTACGATCTGAAGCAGGATTACGGCCGCGTTAGCTTCACCCCGCGCAATATGCTCTTCCTGATGGCCAACTACACTGGCCCCTGGGGCGTGCGCTTCAATCCGTTTCTGATTGCCCAGGCGGGCAAGCCCTATAACGTTGTCACCAACAACGACCTGAGCGGCGACAACTTCTTCAACAACCGTCCGTCAAAGGTGGATTCCTCGCTCTGCACGGATACGACCGCACAGTATGTCAACACTTCCTTCGGCTGCTTCAATACGCAGCCAACGAGCAGCGACACTCTGATTCCGGTCAACATGGGCAATGGCCCCGCCCAGGTCACGATGATGCTGCGCGTCAGCCGCACCTTCGGCATCGGCCCCAAGGCATCCACAACCAACAACCAAGCCGGAGGTGGACCGGGCGGACCGCCTCCGGGGGGCGGTGGTGGCCG